>ERZ773259.84-NODE-84-length-101185-cov-7.656996_pt1 | contig 101185 bp, 104 predicted proteins | sample MGYA00511961_ERZ773259 | MGnify/ENA primary metagenome ERZ773259 (study PRJEB29015, sample SAMEA2737775) | human gut metagenome | biome: human gut; feature: human-associated habitat; material: faeces | place: China | collected 2012 ...
AGGCATTTTTGGCAACTGACCATTTTCCATTTTCGGTGGTTCAGGTATTTCTCCGTTATCATCAGGAGGCGTCATACCCTCTCCCTTATCACCATCAGGTCTTGGGCCACCTCCAAAACCTTCATTATGTGTCTTTGTAGATTTTTCATTACCTCCACCAGAAATAACAGTAAAATCTCCTTCATTTATTGTTAAATTTGTTTCAGCTTGAATAGCATCTTCTCCTGATGTAATATTAAATGCACCTCCATCAATCAATATATAACCTTTTTCTTCACTTTTATCGTTATTTGATTTGATACCATCTGCTCCACTTGTAATAGTTATTTTACCATCTTTTACTGTTAAAGAATCTTTACCCTGTATACCATCGTTGTCTGAAGTAATATTTATAGTACCATTTTCTATCACTAAATCATCCTTTGATTTAATACCATCATTTTCATTTGCTGTAATTTTAAGTGAACCTGTACCAGCAATTACAAGATTATCTTGAGCGTAAATAGCTGAATTTTCCTTTTCAACATTTGTTGCTGTATCTGTTAATGTATTTGTTGACTTATCTGCCAAATATACAACTGTAGTTCCTGATTGTTTTGAATAAATTGGAGCTGATGTTGAACAATTTATATTTGCATTATCTAATATAAGAGTTACTGTATCATCCTTACCTGCATTTACAATTATTTGTCCGTTATTAAGTGTACCTGTAATCCTATAAGTACCTGCAGACTTAATTGTAATTGTTGAATTTTTTACATCAACATTAGCACTATTAGACTGTGCTGTACTTCCTTTAAGAGAAATTGTTTTACTATTATCTATTGAATAAGAATATTCTAAATTTGTATCTTCAGCATAAGTACAACTTGTTGCACCAATAGAACATACCATACAAGCTATAACTGTAACAGCCAAAATTATTTTTTTCTTCATATTTTCTACCTCCTTTGATTTTGTAAGCGTATAATAACCCTAAAAAATCAAAAGGTCAATAGGTTTTTCCGTACTTTAATTGTTCTCTAATTATTTTATAATTTAGGTCAAAAAAAGACTGCTGAAACCAGCAGTCTAAGAATTTAATATTACTTTAAATCATCTTCTGAAACGATTTTTGCATCGCCCCAAAGTCTTTCGAGATTATAAAAATCTCTATCTTCTTTATTAAACAAATGAACAACAATATTTCCGAAATCAAGTAATATCCAAGATTTACTCTGTACACCTTCAGAGTGATTAAGTCTAAAACCTACTTTATAAAGCTGTTCATCAACTTCATCAGTCATAGCTCTTAATTGATTAGGATTTGAAGCACTAGCAATAATAAAATAATCTGCAAGCACAGAGATTCCTGCAATGTCAATTACACGGATATCTTCGCCTTTTTTGTCAGCGAGTGCTTCGCAGGCAAGTTTTGCCATCTCTCTTGACTGCTCGATTGTCTGCATCAGTTTTTTTCCTCCTTTTCGGAATCACTGTTTTTCAGGTTCTTATAATATAAAAATGTCTCTTCTGTCGCAGGATCTAATGTTGCACCTTTTTCGGCAAGATATGCAAGTGTATCTTCCAGAATACGGTAAAGACATGCATCGATATCTACAAATGCAAGCGCACGTACTTCCGGAAGATTTGGTGCAACATCTCTTCCAGGCTCAATATAATCTGCGATATAAATGATCTTATCAAGCAGAGACATATTCGGACGACCGGTTGTATGAGACTCGATCGATCGTAGAATCTCTTCATTTTCTATTCCATATTTTTTCCGGGCAAAAAATGCGCCCATCTTTGCGTGCAGAAGTCCCGGATTTTTGTACTCTGCATCGGAAATTTCGATATGATTTTTCTCGCAGAGCTTAATCTTTTCATCTGCCGGCACACATTTTGCACAGTCATGTAAAAGTCCTGCCGTCAAAGCCTGCTCCAGATTGGCACCATAACGCATGGCAAGGCAGCCTGCCGTATGCATCACACCGATCGTATGATCATAACGGTCTTTATCCAGGTACCGTTTTACTTTTTTCTGCATCTTAAGTATTGTTTCCGTCATGTTCACTCACCTGATATAATCTGTTCAAATCTATATAATCTGCAACCTTTTTCGGAATCGGAAGATCTTCTGTCTCTCCTCCTCGGATCATCTGCCGGATCTCACTGGAAGAAACCGGCATCACAGGGGTACGGAGAAGCCGGATATCACATGCATACTTTTCTTTCAAATATGTGATCTGACGGCGCATTTCTTTCGGCGCTCCTGCATCATCCCGATATGCTGCCAGGATGACCGCTGTTTTCAGAAGTCTTTCCGGACATTTCCAGGTTTCCAGATTGAAAAGAGAATCCGCACCGATGATAAAATAAAATTCATCCTGCGGATAAGTCTCTTTAAAATACTCCATTGTCTGATAGGAGTACGAAGTTTCCTTTCGATCCATTTCATAGGTACAAAGCCGGAAATACGGGATCTCTTCAATTGCAAGGCGTGTCATTTCGGCACGGTCCTGTAAATCTTTTCGTATTTCCGGATTTGATTTATGGGGCGGATTGCCGTTTGGCATATACCACACTTCATCCAGATGGAACTGCTGATATGCATATTCACCAAGCATCAGATGCCCGTTGTGGATGGGATCAAATGTTCCGCCCATAATACCGATTCTCATAATCTATACTCCACTCATTAAGGAAGAACGATTTTCTTCTTGTCGTCTTTTCCCTCTTTATAAAGAACGATTTTTCTTCCGATAACCTGTACCACCTGGGAACGTGTACGCTCTGCAAGGATCTCTGCCATTCCACGCAGATCATCTCCACAGTTCTGAAGAACGTGAAGCTTGATCAGTTCTCTTGCTTCAAGCGCTTCTGCAACAGCTGCGGTAAGTTCCGGTGTTACGCTGGATTTACCGATCTGAAGGATCGGATCCATTGTCATCGCAAGGCTCTTTAAATAAGCTCTCTGTTTGGAAGTCATAAAACTTCTCCTTTCTGAAATTATGTTCTTTTTTAACGGTAATATTCAAACTGAAGACCGTACATACGGATAGTATCGCCTTCCTGAACACCTGCATTTTCAAGCTGCTCAAGGATACCGGTTTCTTTCAGGAATTTCTGGAAGAAAGCAAATCCCTTCTCGGAATCCAGATTGGTGTAACCAAGCATCTTTTCGATCTTCGGTCCCTCTACTACAAATACATCGTCTTCTTTTTCCACGGTATATGGAAGATCCATGTGGATGATCTCTTCTTCCGGGAAATATTCCTGTTCAAATACGATCGGCTTGTCATCCAACTTCTGAAGTTCATTATTTACATAGTAAAGAAGATCAGAAAGCCCTTCTCCGGTCACACCGGAAATCGGGAATACCTTGATTCCTTTTGGCTCGAACTCATCTCTCAGTCTCTGGATCGGATCTTCATCTTCGGAATAGATCAGGTCAACCTTATTCGCTGCAATGACCTGTGGACGCATGGAAATTTCTTTGTTATAGGCTTCCAGTTCAGCGTTGATCTTGTAAATGTCTTCAACCGGATCACGTCCTTCGATACCTGCCGCATCCACAACATGGATCATCATCTTGGTACGTTCAACATGACGCAAAAATTCATGTCCAAGTCCGACACCTTCTGATGCTCCTTCAATCAGTCCTGGAATATCTGCAATAACAAATCCCTTTGCACCTTCCAGATCTACAACTCCAAGGTTTGGACTGAGTGTTGTGAAATGATAATTTGCAATCTTTGGCTGCGCATTGGTTACACGGGAAAGGAATGTGGATTTACCAACATTCGGGAAACCTACAAGCCCAACGTCTGCGATCACCTTAAGTTCCAGATTCACCCAGAGTTCCTGTGCAGGCTTTCCCGGCTGTGCATACTTCGGAACCTGCATGGTAGAGGTTGCAAAATGCATATTTCCAAGACCGCCCTTACCACCTTTTAAGATAATCTGACGCTGATTCTCGCCCGACATATCGGCAATGACTTTATTGGTCTCTGCTTCACGGATAACTGTCCCTTCAGGAACTTTCAGGATCAGATCCTTTGCATCCTTACCATGACAGCGCTTTTTGCCGCCTTCCTCTCCGTCCTGTGCTTTATATTTTGTTTTGTGACGGAAATCTACCAGTGTGTTAAGACCTTTGTCCACTTCAAAGATTACATCACCGCCGCGACCGCCGTCGCCTCCGTCCGGACCGCCATTCGGAACATATAATTCCCTGCGAAAGCTGACGTGACCGTCGCCGCCCTTTCCGGATCGGATATATATTTTTGCTCTGTCTGCAAACATAATATGTCCTCCTTATTTATGACTAAAAACAAGGCTTCAAACCAAAAAAGTTTGAAGCCTCTGTTAAATCTGCTTATTCAGCTACTGGATAGATAGAAACCTGTTTCTTATCTCTTCCTTTTCTTTCAAAACGAACAACACCGTCAACCAGTGCAAATAATGTATCGTCACCACCGCGACCTACATTGATTCCTGGATGAATCTTTGTTCCGCGCTGTCTGTAAAGGATGTTACCAGCTTTTACAAACTGTCCGTCTGCTCTTTTTGCTCCAAGTCTCTTAGATTCAGAGTCACGACCGTTCTTTGTAGAACCAACTCCTTTTTTATGAGCGAAAAACTGAAGGTTTAATTTCATCATGGTTGTTACACCTCCTCGTATGTCAAATCCATATATTCTCTGTAGTTCTCATCTTCTGCAATTTCTTCCAGACCAAGAACCATCGCGTCAAGCAAAAGCTTTGCCTCGCGAGTCGGATTACCTTTAAGTCGATAGTCAATGAGTCCTTTGGATTCATCGGATACAAGGCTTGTACGGTCATCCGCAAATTTCTCAATGGCATTCAAAGTATTAATCGTAAGTACGGAAACAGCTGCGCAGACAATATCCTGTCCTTCTTCACTGAATCCTGCATGACCATGTGCTTTGAAACCTACACATTGATGTTTTTCATTTTTATAAATGGTTACTCGTATCATATAACCACCAGCTTCTTACGCGTTGATCTTTTCGATCTTAACTGCTGTATACTGCTGTCTGTGTCCGTTTTTCTTGTGGTAACCTGTTTTTCTCTTATACTTGTAAACGATAACTTTTTTAGCTTTTCCGTCACCAATTACAGATGCTTCAACTGTTGCACCTTCTACTACTGGTGTTCCAACTTTAAGCTCGTCACCACTTACTGCGAGAACCTGGTCAAAAGTATAAGACTGTCCGGCTTCCACACCAAGCTTTTCTACTTTAATGATATCGCCTTCGGCTACTTTGTACTGTTTACCACCTGTTGCTATAATTGCGTACATATGGCACCTCCTATTATCATTACTCGCCAACTACGGTGTCTGATCAAATCAGGACTTATAACCTCGTTGTGCGGCATACCTCTGTATTATACAGTGGCATACCGCACAAAGTCAACCCCTAATTTGCGATTTTTTTAATTTTTTCGTAACAATATCCGATAATGTCTTTTCTTGTGATGATCCCGATGCTGGCTCTACAAAGCCCGTAAATCAAGGGTTCAAAGGGCTGGGTAATCAAAAGTAATCAAGAAAGTAATCAAAAAAGGAGGAAAGCACCGTATCTACTGCAAATACCAGAGCCTGATGATACTCAAATACCCAACGAACCCGAAATCAGTGTGATACCATGAAAAACGAAAGGGGCCTTGCGGCCCCGGTAAGCTGAAAAAGTCCCAAAGTTTTGGCGAACGGACGGACTCTTTCGGAAAGTGAGCTTCTTTGAGAACTCTCAACGAGGTTCAAAGGCGGCTCTGTTGATTCGAGTATACCACACTCGATAGGACCAAACCTCCTTTCCGAAAGTTCGAAAGACCTAAAAGGAGGTTCTACATATGCCACACAAAATGATGAATCCGCAGATAGCATACGTGCTTCACGACAACAGGCTGTCAATCGAGGCACGTATGCTATACGCATATCTCTGCTCATTCGATGATGGTGTACCGCCTTCGACCTATCAGATGATCAGGCAGCTCGGCATCGGCAAGACGCGATTCTATCGATATCGAAACGAACTCGAAGCGTTTGGACTCATCGAGGTCGAGAACAAGATCACGTCCGGCGGCGGGGTCGCAAAGTACTCTTTCCCTGACAAACCGGTGCCGACTGCAGAAGCCGAGGAGATTCTAATCACCCGCCTGATCAACAATAACAACAAAGCGATGAATTTTAAAAAGGAAAGGAATGATGGAAATGCAGGGAAACGCAACTGAAATTGATGAGCGCAACCTTTTGCAGCTCGATGCGCTGCTCTCCCACGGATATGGACTCTCGCCGCAGCTCGTGATGAGATCAAAGGGCCTATCCATCGAGGCGAAGGCACTCTACGGATACCTGAGCTCATTTGCCGGCGCGGGGGACACGGCTTTCCCATCAACTTCCCGCATTCTCGAAGAGCTTGATATCAGCAAGAACCGTTTCTACAAGATCCGCAAGGAACTGGTCTCATGGGGCTTCATCTCGATCGAGACCACGGCGACCTCTGCGGGGTTAAGGACTGTCTACACGCTGCCGCAGAACCCGATTGCAATCAAGACGGAAATCGATGAGATCGCAAACCGGCGCAACGAAATCAAGAGCAGCTTAGTTGCGAATCTCCATAACGAGGACACGGCCTGCCATAAGGGGGATTCTGAATCTGAAAGCCTTCAACAATCCGCAGGTAACGAGCCTTGTCGTCAATCTGAAGCCAAGGCTCAAAACAGGGGCTCCAATCTGAAGCCATGTCTCCAATCTGAAGACGAGGGTTGTCTTCAATCTGGCGACAAGCTATATATAGATACTAATATCAATCGAAAAGTATCAATAGATAGATCCGCCCACCCTTCCGACGATGCAAGCTCAAGCGACTGGAAGGTCATCGAGGAGTTGGGCGATTCGACTCAACGAGATGACGGCGAGTCGGATCGCGATGCGAATGGACGGGACGCGTTAGATGCGGTGCCTGACGGCACCTATGATCCGCTCCCTACGGTCGCTGATGGATATACCCTCTCAAATTCCGAATTTGAGGCTTTCAACCGCCTCTGTTCCCTGTCCATCAAGACGGTAAGGGGAGCCGTTCGGAACGAGGCAGCAAAACAATATGCCAAGCGAATCGGGGAAGGATACTCTCCCGCCGCCATCGAAAAGGCCTATATCGACTATGCTGAAGCCTATCGGCAGAACAACCCTTCACCGAGGTTTGCGAAGCAACTGTCAGATTGGTTCGTCAAAAGCGATGGTTTCGCGTATTTCGCCAAGAAACCTGTAATTCGAACAACGACAGCCACCAAGGCTACAAGTGGTCAAGATTCGGATCTCAGGGCCGCAACGGAGGCAAAGAACGATCGGCTGACACTTGCCGCGACCGATCCGACCTTCAGGGACCTTGAGGCAGCAGTTTCGAAGGCACGGTCACTCTGGGGACATGCCTGCATGACGTCTGACGTGGAGACCGCAAGCCACCTCAAGGAGGAGTGGAGCAAGGCAACGGAACGGGCCAACGAGTATTACGAAACCCACTGCACATCAGCGGTCGCGACAGCTTAAACGATCTGAAAACACGGGGGAACGGAAAATTGCCACGTTCCCCCGACCGTGCAAGATGCGAAGTGGTAGAATCTTACAAAAGATTTTCCAAGACCCTACCAAAGAAAGGAGAAATCCTATGAGCAGCAATTACCAGCAGAAAAAAATGATGAATGCCCTAGGCGCTATCGATACAAAGGGCAACATCGTCCTCGAGCAGTTCCAAGAAGGCACGGCACTTCTCTTCCAGCCGGGCAACGCGCAGCCGTTTTGTGTGGCTACAGACTATGACCGCGCGACGGCCTCGTGGTCATACGGAAAATACTTCAGCGATCTCGGATGCGCCCATGAGGCTGCCGACCCTGAGATCATCGAGGACGCCAACGTCAGATGGGTCAAGGAGGATATCAGGGAAAAGCTCAAAGCGCAGGATATCGCACCGACAGAATTCAACGTGCAGTCCGTCATCATGGGCGATTCAAGGCTTTGGGAACGCCCTCTCGACAGAGATTTTCGAGACAACATGATTGCGAGCGGAAACGACGATCTCGATGCACGCGTTGCCATTCTCAAGGAGAACGGGAACTTCAAGAATGTTGACACCGCAATGCCGGTGGAAAGTCTTGATGATCTGGAACAATATAGGTCTGATCGACTTACGGATAAGGTCACGTCACTTAAAGACAGTCTTGATGCACAATATAAGGCAGATGAGCGTGGTCGCGTTTTCGACCGTCCATGTCAAGTACTTGACGACGGTGATCTCGACGAACATTAAATAGAAAGGAGACAAAAATGACAAGCCGTGAAATGGTTCAAGGTGCCGCCGCACGCAATCAAAGAACTCTTGCTGATGCTATCGTGGCTACAAATCGTTTCAGGGAGCAAGACGCTCGCTTTAAGTCGCACGATGGAATGGACCTCGATCCATCGACACCTGAAATCGAATCGGGATATGAATTCAATCGGCGCTCCATCGAGGATGACCGTGCTGCTGATGACCGAAATTCCATTTCGGATCAAGATATTGATTCACGGCTGTAATATGAATTTCCAGATGTATGGTTTGCAGATTGCATAATCATTGCGTATTAGTACCGTAGGATGCAAAAGGCATCCAGAAGGGATGATTGATAATGGCAGATTTGGGAGAGGAAGCATACTCCTCACAAATGAAAGTCATCGCGACTTTCTTGCGGTTGCTTGAAGAGCTTATGCGTAATAAGCAGCAAGATCTCCGCTATGGCACCAAAACGCAAAAGCGCGGTATCTTTCGTCGAATGAAAGACTTCGTCGGAGGTGTCTTCAAAAAAGTCTATGATGGCACATTCGGCCGCCTGTCGCGTAATGGAAAAGATTATGGTCAACTTGACCTTAATGATCCGGCTGTTGCAAAGCTGTTTGCAGACACAATGAAGCAAATGGGCATGGATACGATGCATGAAGATAACAATCTTCTGTTCAGCACTTCCGATATTGCAAAAATCATGGCCTTTTCCAAGATGGTTGAACAAGAACTCGGTAAAAAAATCGAGCACGAAAACGATACCCCCGAAAAAGAGCAGTCCCAGGAACACGGACAAGACCAGGAAAGGCAAGCCGATGCCCGAGATTGGTCTGACTATCCCGCAACACCCGAACAAATTGAGCTCACGGCTACCGTTCTGGCAGCCGATGAGGGTGTTTCGATTGATGAAATCAAGAAAGACTTTTCGGAAAACCCGTCAATCGGCGAATTGCAGATTGCTCTTGAAGCAAAAGGCCACGACACTATGGCAATCCAGCCCGACCTGAAGAATTACGCGACACCAGAACAACGAGCACAGCTGGACATGCTCAAAGATAAGGGCATCATCGGTGAAAATGAGCTTATGCAGCTTGGTAAGTATCCTTCTCAGGACAAGGCGAGCGAAGTGCTCGAAAACCATGCGGATGCCGTAAAAATGCTCGATTCCGATGAAATCTCAAATCGAGCGGAAGCAATTCGCAGTCACGATGGAATGGATCCAGGTTCTCACACCAAACAGGTCGAATCCTGGAAGGAGGATCTTTCCGCGAAAGTCGGAAATGCCTTCGAGGCATCTCGTGATGCAAATGGTCAACCGAATCTCAATAATTTCGCTCTTCAGTGCAATTTGCGCGGCATCGCCGTACAGTTCGCCAATGATGGAGAGCTTCTATTCACGGATGCCAACCAGCATCACAAGCAGGTACGCGCCGACAACCTCGATCCGAAATTCTCCCGTAACAGCGAGGCTTTCAAAGGTCAGAAAATGTCGAAACCGTTGAAGCAAAAACAGGAAGAAATCATTAAGAGCACAGACCAGCGCAATCATGAACATTCACGTGCCCACGACAGTCAGGATCATGGTGACGCGCATGGCTCCGAGAACAAAGCTAGGTAAGGTGGTGCTCCTTGGCGTCCAATAAATCGAAAACTCCGGGCCCAATTCAGGTCGTGGTAGTTCTAATGTTGACCGTTCTTGCCTTCTACTTCGGCAATCGGTTCGGACAAGTCTTTGATTTCAACACCATGGAGATTACCGACGGGGCGCTCGCGACGGTCAATTCGATCGTCGCGGCGCCTGCCGCTATCTCAACGGCATCCGTTCCCATGCTGTATGCAATCGGACTCGCCATTACGGTTCTCATCGTCTGGCTCTACACATTCATGTATGCCGGTAACTATCGCTATGGAGAGGAAGCCGGGTCTGCGAAATGGGGCACCCTTAAAGAAGGAGTCGCCTTCAAGGATCAATCGGATCCGTCAAACAATCTTCTCTTCACGAAAAATTATGGCCTTGCCCTGAAAAAACCGAAGTTCGACCTCGAACATGACCGAAACCTCAATGTCATGGTTATCGGCGGGTCCGGCTCTGGCAAGACCCGTAACTATGTAAAACCTAATCTCATGCAGCTTAATGCAAGCTACTTTCTGACCGATCCGAAAGGAACATCCCTTCCAGAGTGCGGATATCTTTTCAGGGACAACGGTTACCGCATTAAAGTGTTCAACACCATCGAATTCAATAAATCGATGCATTACAACCCGCTTAAATACGTTAAGACAGACGCAGACATTCTTTCCTTTGTCAACTGCCTGATCTCGAATACCAACGGAGACAAACAGTCCGGTGGAGATCCGTTCTGGGAGAATTCAGAACGTCTGCTCTATACCGCGCTCATCGCCTTGTTGAGAGACTGGTTCCCACCGGAAGATTACTCGTTGGACGGATTATTGACGCTTCTTTCCATGGCAGAAGCCAAGGAAAACGATGAGAATTTCAAATCTCCGCTCGACATGATCTTCGATGAGATCGAGACGGGCAAAGTTTACGAAAGAAATCCGTTCTACCAAGGCCCGTCGACCTCAAGCTCCTATGCCGACGCGGAATCAGACCGAATGGCAATCAGCGAGAACACGACCGACGAGTTCACTTGGCAGTCAAGCCTCATGGAACGTAACAATGACGGACTGTCTCCTGCACGTGAAGGCGGATTGACGTCCGATCAGGATTTCGCATTGGCAAACTATAAGATGTTCAAAGTAGCCGCCGGCAAGACGCTGAAGTCCATCATCATCAGTTGCAACGTGCGCATGGCCCCGATGCGAATCGAGCAGGTGCGCGAACTGTTGAAATACGATGAGATGAATCTTGACGAGATGGGAGATCCCGGACAACGTACCGCTGTCTTCGCCATCATGTCGGATACTGACAAAACCTTCTCGTTCCTGCACGCAATCATGATGTGGCAATCAATTGATATCTTGTGTCGCCGAGCGCTCGAGAAATACAACGGCAAATTGCCGACCATGGTCAATTTCATCTTCGACGAGTTTGCAAATATCGGCACGATTCCCGATATCGAGCAGACGATCGCCGTTACTCGTTCTCGTAACATCGGCATCTCGATCATCCTCCAGTCTGTCGCACAGCTGGAAAGCCGCTATGATAAAAAGGCAAAGACGATTATCGATTGTTGCGATACCACTCTCTTCCTAGGTGGCAAGTCGAATTCCACCAACAAGGAAATCTCCGAGATGATCGGCAAGCAGACGATTAACCAGAAGACATTCGGCGAGACGCGCGGACAGTCCGGTTCCAGCTCGAAAAACATTCAGATCCAAGGTCGCGACTTGATCGACGCCGCTGAGATCGGCAAGATGAATCGCCGCGAGGCAATCCTGCTCATCGCCGGTACAAATCCGCTTAAAGATCTGAAATACCCGGTCGAGCAACACCCTAACTACATCTATCTCGACCCCGGTCGAAACAAGCCGGGTCAGGTCAAAAACCGCTGTCTGTATGCTAAGCCGTTCGATATCCTGGAATACATGGACGAAATTAGGACAAAAGACGCTACCTACGCGTCATAACTCACGCGTTTGGTATACACTGAACCAGTGCAACCGACACGGGAAAAAGGAAAGGAATTGAATGGGTGGATAAACTTATAAGGATTTTTGCCCAGCCGATAGGTTTCGCCGGTACTGCTTTTGGCATTGCCGGCCTAATCTATCTCGGCATCTCGTTGGCAAGCGGTGGAAGGCGCCAGCCTGAAATCGTTAAAGCCATTGCAATGATCGCAGCTGGTTTTACAGTCGCGGCAGCAATGGCGCTGTATGGCTACACCGGGCATTAAGCTCATGAAATCTAAGAATATTTAAAGAAAGGAATTTAGCGTATGCTCTCTCAAATCATGACCAAAATCTCCGGAGGTGTCACCTTTCTCGGCGGCGTCCTCATCGTTTTCGGTCTTGTCAATCTCGGTATGACAATTAAAGACGGTATGCAAGGCGGTGGCGGCCAGCTCGCCGGCGCCATCGCCATGATCGTCGGCGGAGGTATCGTCATCGCAGCCTCCGTTTTTCTCGGCAGCCTGGACACCAGTTTCGCCGGCTAAAGGAGGAAATGCCCGATGCTTAGCGTTGCAATTCATAAGGATATCGCCGAATATCAACCGAAAGTCATCGGTAAGCTTACCGGCCGTACCCTTATCTCAATCACTGTCGCATTAGGGCTTTCCATTTCTGTCGCCGTTTATATGAATCTCGTTTTGAAGATCGATCCGACCGATCACCTTGAGTTCATCTATGCGGTTTCACTGCCCTGTTGGTGCTGTGGCTTTTGGAAGCCTCACGGGCTGCCATTCGAGCAATTTGCTCTCCTTTGGCTACAGCACCAGCTCTCCGATAATCGACTTTTTTACAAACCGTCAATGTTTAAGAGCGGGTTCGTGAAAACGCCGGATGAGATCACGCAAAGCAGGAAAGGAAAGCTTTATGACAAATCAACCAGAAAGTTCCTTGATGGGACAAACGGGCTCGAAGCCTACAGCCCAAGGGCAGGTCGAGTCATCTATTAACGATACAATCAATTTTATCATGGCTAAGGTTGCCGCCGGCGAAATCGACGCCGCCACGGCAACCGAACTGATTGCTGCCGCCCGCAAGGATTATGAAAGCAACGTTCCGGTGACCGCATCTGCCCAACAGGCCGTGCAACCTCAACAATCTGCAAATACCTATCAAGCCAATCCTCAGACTGCATATGCTGTACCTGAGATGGAACCGGAACAAACTCCTGTTGATTATGGGCAATTCGCCACCCCGACGAACTATCCGCATACCTACGATGTCGAAGATTCCTCTGATGTCGATATGGATGCGCTGAGCGGGATTGCCGGCGATATGCTCGATAAACAGCCACGGAAAAAGCTTTCCCGTAAAGAAAGAAAAGCCAAGGCTAAGGAGATGAAAAAACTCCAAAAGGAGACGAATGCCAAGCTCAAGGCGAACGCAAAGAGCAATAAGTCCATTCAGAAACAACTAAAAGAGCGTGATAAGGAGCTCTCGAAAAAGAATGAATTTGCTCGCTACAAGCGAAAAACCGCAAAAGATGTCACTTCATTCATCGGATACAACCGCATGTATGAAGACGGTATATGTGAGGTCGAGGAGGGAATGTTCTCCTCCTGCATCTGTTTCGAGGACACTTCTTACCATTCTGTGCGCGAAGATGCCCAGAAAGCCGTATTTACGTCGATCTGCCGTCTCTACGACCAGTTCGGTGCAGACACGCTTGTACAATTCAATATCATCAACACCCCGCTTCTCAAGGAACAGATCGGTCATCGCAAGTTCTTCAATCCGAGCAGCCAGCTGAATGTAAACGCTGCAAACGACGCCGCCGTCTTCAATGAGATCTTGAACGAGAAGATGCGTCAGGGTGTTTCAAACATCCGGCGTAAGATGTATATCACCTTTTCAGTTTCCGCCGCCACGGTGGACGATGCCGTTCCGAAACTTACCCGTATCGAAAATCAGATCTCGCAGATTCTCACATCCATCGGTTCAAAGAGCCGTGTACTCGACGGTGCGGAACGACTGGCACTTCTGAATAGCCAGCTCAACCCGCTCAAGCCGTTTAATTTCGATTATCGACGGGATATCTCCGCCAGAATGGTGCAGACGACAAAGGATTGTATCGCACCGACAACACTCGATTTCAAGCCGGAGGGACTTGCCGACTGCTTCAAGACGGGTGATATGTGGGGTCAGGTTCTTGTTATCAAGAAGCTTGGTTCGGAACTAACCGACCAGGCGCTTTCCGATATCACCGAGCTCCCGATTCCGCTTAACGTCACTTGGTTCGCACAGCCTATGGATAAAGCGGCTGCCGTCGCTTTCACGCGACAGCGTTTGGCCTGGATTGATAAGGAGATCATCGAGGAACAGCGCTCTGCAGTTCAGAAAGGCTATGACTTTTCAATCCTTCCGCAGGAGCTCAAGTACTCTAAAGAGGAGACCGAAGACGTCATCGATAATCTTCAGAACAAAAATCAACGTCTTTATGTTTTCACGGGGCTTTTCTATACATACGCACCGACTAAGAAGCAACTGGATAACCAGGTGCTTTCCATCATCTCTGCCGCCCGCCAAAACTCTATCGAGGTAAGTACCTATGAATACCGCCAGCGCCAAGGTTTCAACTCTATCTTGCCGTTAGGTCACAACCACTGCGAGATTTCCCGCATGTCCACAACTGCCGAGGTCTCCATCCTCATGCCATTTGCAACAATGGAACTGGATGATAAGGGAGGCAACTATTACGGTCAGAACAAGCACTCTTCTAACCTGATTTTCTGTAACCGCAAGCTCCTCGCATCACCGATGGGTTTTGTTTGCGGCAAGACAGGTAGCGGCAAGGGCATGTCTGTAAAGACCGAGATGACCGGTACGATTCTCAGCAACCCGACAGATGAAATCTACATTATCGACCGTGCTGGAGAGTATACCGGTATCTCAAGTCGCTACGGTGGCGTAACATACAACTTCGCCGTCGATTCGGATACCTATCTGAACCCGTTCGATACCGTTTCCGTCGAAAGCCTCAGCCCTGATGCCCAGCTTGCCTTCAAGATCGATGCCATGCTTGCACAGGCCGGCGCCTCCGCCGCCGAAGCAGGACGAGACCTTGGAGAGGAAGACCAGTCGATCATCACGCGTTGTGTACAGGAGGCTTTCTTCGACGCGCGTCAACGCGGCGACCAGCCGCCCCTCCTTGAAGACTTCTACAATAAGCTGCTTGAACAACCTGAGCCGGAAGCAAAGACCATCGCATTGCGTTACGAGCGTTTCGTGACGGGCACCCAGTCCTTCTTCAACCATCAGAGCAACGTCGACTTCAAGTCTCGTATCGTGGATTTCAATTTGAAGGACCTGCCGGACTCGATGCTCGTCTTCGGCCTGATCAACGTCTGCGAGGCGGTTCGTAACCGCATGTACTTCAATGCGAAACGCGGAGTGCGTACATGGCTGTATGTCGAGGAGGTGCAGTCACTCTTCGCCTATCCGACTGTTCTGAACTACTTCTCCCGCTTCTCGAACGAGGGCCGAAAATTCGGACTTTTGCTGACATGTATCAGTCAGAACGCCGTCGCAATGTTGAAGAACAAAGCCGCTCAAAATCTTGTCCTGAATTCCGACTTCCTGCTCCTGCTTAAACAGTCACCGCTCGACCGCGCCGAATGGGTACGCCTGCTCGGTCTTTCTGAACAAGAGGAGGAGTTCATCGACGAATCTGTCGAGCCGGGCGATGGTTTGCTTATCGCCGGCGGTGCGCGTGTCCCGATTCGCGGTAAGTTCCCGTCCGGTAACGTACTCTATGATCTCTTCTCGACGAACCCGAATGAGGCAGCCGACAAGAAGCGCATGCAGGAATTTGCAGCACGCGAAAAATCCCGCCTTGGATAAAATTAGCTGAAAAGGAAAGGAGCTGACAAGATGAGAGCAGACGATTTCGTCACAGGTGATTCTGCAAGAGGAGCTGGTCAGAGTTCCCTTGTTGGCACAGAATCGACGAATGCAGTCAACACCGGTCTTGTCGGCTCCGCCGCTGCAATTGCCAAAAACATGGTTATCGGCGGCACTGAACTCGGTGATGTCGATAAGATGTACCAGGCTGGCAAATCGGCTGTAAAAGGATCCGTAAACGCCGCGCGTGCCGGTTCTGACCTTGTGAAAGATACCGTTGACACGGCAAAAACAACGGCCAAGGCCTTTAAAGCAGGGCTTAACGGCGAGGATATCGACCTTTCCGGAACGAAATCCCGTTCCGGAAAGAATCTAGCGAAGGGCGCGAAGAAAGCTGCCAAGGACGGTTTTCGAGCTGCAAAGCGTGCTGCCATCAAGGATTCCGAACTTGAGGATGTGGACAACCTTTATCAAGAAGCAAAAGGATTAAGCAAAGCGACTGTCAGCTCTGCAAAAGGTGCAGTCAGCAACACCCGTAAATCTTGGAAGATGCTAAAACGCTCAACCGCGCGAATTAAAGCCCTTTCGAGAAAACGGTTTACTGCCGGCGCCGGCAACAAGTTCAACCAGCAGATGTACAAATACATGCGTTCGGCTGCCTACCGTTCCGTTTCCACGAGCAGTGGAAACGTAAGCACCGTTAAGAACGCGATGTCTGTAATCTATTGGGACATTCGGCTCGCTCTTTCTAGTATCAGTTCTGCTATCGGTCTATTTTTAGGTTTTCTTGGAATCCTTCCCTTATTATTAGTAGTCTTTGTTCCGATTTTTTTCTTAATTTTCGGTACGATATCCGGAACCAAAGCAACAACTGTAGGATCGCTCACTGGTGATGAAGCCACAATTGCACAATATCTAATCGACAAAGGTGTCGATCGTACCCATATTGCCGCAATCATGGGCAATATGTTTCAGGAGTCTGGTTGCCGTCCTACTGCAATTAACCCCTCATCGGGAGCATATGGTATCTGCCAATGGCTCGGCGGCCGTAAGACCGGATTGGAAAACCTTGCCAAGCAAAAGGGGAAGGATATGTCCGATCTTTCCGTTCAGCTCGACTGGTTCTGGGATGAATTCGCTGAATCGTGTTCGGGTTGGAATAAAGCAAAGTATAAGGTTTTTTGTGCACAGTCCGATCTCAAACAATGTGTCTATCTTTTCAGAAGCCAGTTCGAGCGCTGCGGGGAGAGTGAAGCGGCCGATGCGAATCGTTTAGCACAGGCACAGCGTATCTACGATGCACTGGGAACCAGTAATGGAACTAACGGTATTGACGGAAATGGCCAGGATTTAAAAAAAGCCACCCGAAGGCAAAAAGATGTAGTCAATGCCGCAAATACGACTACGTCGCCAGGACAGGGATGGTGTGCCGCCTGGGTCACAAACGTCTTTCAAAACGCCGGCATCGGTTACTTTGGGGGAAACGCTTGCGACATGTGTCGTGCTTACTGCACCAGCACCAACGTTCGCGATTTAAAAGTTGGGATGATTATCGCTGACGTGTCACATCCCGGAACAGGCGACGCGGGTCGTCTTTATGGGCATGTCGGAATCTATATCGGCGATAATAAGGTCATCAGCAACGAGGGGCCTATTACCATCAAGAGCCTTCAAGAATTTGTCGGCTTTTATGGAAAAGGGACAGGATGTAAATGGGGATGGCTTGGCGGCGTCGATCTATCTAAATAAAAGGAAAGGAATAAAAGCATGCGAGACATTTGGTTTTTAATAACAGACCATAAGGGAATCGTGAAAGTTGCGGTACTTTTAATTGCCATTTTCTGCGCTATCTCGATTGGAATCGGTGTATATACAACCTCTGTTCAAACCCAAGAACAGCAAAAACAAGAGCAAAAGGCAAAGAAAAAGGAGCGCAAGAAGCAGATTAAAAAAAGTTCTGTCACGTTGACAAAAGCACAGCAGAAGATTGTCGATAAATATGACCAGTCGACTGCACAGTTCTCCGCTCTACTCTCTTCCAATATCTGGGCAACCTACAGTGGCACCGGACGTACGCTTTATTTTACCGAATCATCCATAATCATCGCCGACCCGGAAGCCAATCCGAACAAGGTTGAAAAGCCTTTTATCATCAAGGGTCTATCGACTGAAAAAGTCGATGTCGGCGAGATGGTGAACCTTACTCGCTATAACTGTGCCTATGAATCAGACGATGACAAAACGCATGTCCTGACCGTCGACAAAAACGATGACGGCACGTATTTCAAGATGTCTATCGACGTGGAAAACAATGGAACCAATGAGGAATATACGCGAACACAAGCAGCGGGTTCCTTTGATATCGACGGTATCGATGATGGTTTGAGTGAAATCCTAGGAAATGCGAAGGATACCATTGAAGATTATGTGCGTGAGCAGTGTGCGCTCTTCTATCCGACGGCTGTAAAAGCGAGCTGCAACGGGATCCTGACTGCAGATTTCAATGCTAACGAGTATCGTCTCGACTTTTCTTTGGAGGATTCAGACGAGCAACAGCTTACGGGAATAACCGTGATCTACCATTTGAGTAATCAAGAATGCGAATTGATGTAAAGGAGGAAAAATGAACGAGCTTGAAGACAATAAACCCAGTAAAACTAAAAACGGGAGCCTATGTCTTGCAAAAAGACTAGCTAAGATTCTCATAATTCTCCCTCTTCTTATTGCATTAGCGTTTCCTCAGCCTGCTCTCGCTGCAGATAGTACAGATGACTCCGGTTTCGATATTTGGGGTTCTGTTTCCGGATGGGTTGGTGATCGTCTTTCTGATGCAGGAGACGCCATTGCGCATGGAGCCGCACCATTCCTCGCAGGTTGGTCTGAAAGTCTGATCAACCTTTCAATCAACAATATAAAGACAACATCGACAAAATCCATTCTAGGGAAAAGCTTTTCCAACCTTCTAGGCAAAAAAACAGGAGGATTTTATACAACTGTCACCACTGTACATAAGAACTTTGTGGTCCCGGTGGCAGCATCAATTTTGAGTTTGGTAATGCTGATTCAATTGATAAAAATCTCTCAAAGAATTGATGGTTCAGCAACACTTCCGGCTATTAAGGACATTGTTTTTCTAATCGTCTATGCAACGATTTTCATTTGGCTAATTAAAAATTCGGTGGATATATGTGCGGCAGCATACGATACTTTTAACGATATTGTTAATGGTATCAGCCAAGTCAAGATTGACTCATTGGATGCTATTACCGTTTCGGAAAAAGTTGGGGATAGCCCAGGAGCAGCGGGAAGTCTTTTCGTTACCTCCCTCGCAATGCTGCTTGCAAGTTTTGTGGTAAAGGGGGCTGTATCTGTCATGTGCTACATGAGGGCAATCCAGCTTTACGTCTTCACAGCCTTTTCGCCTATTCCATTTGCGTTGCTTGGCTTTGATGAAACAAAGAATTATGGTATTAGCTTTTGCAAGAACTACCTAGGAATTTGTCTCTCCGGAGCAGTTATCATCTTGGCTTTAAGCGCGTTTCCGTCGTTGCTGTCAGGTTTCAGCGGTGGAGAGATCACGGGAATTAAGGGAGAAATGTGGGGATCATTATGCGCTGTTTTGGCTATGACACTGATTATCATTAAATCTGGAACCATTGCCCGCGATATTCTCGGTGGTTAGTATTAGGTGAAAACATTTATTAAGGAGGTGCAGTGCCATGGATGATGAAAGACAACAAGGGTCTTGGTGGGGAAACCTTGAGACAATTCACCCTGATGAAGACCATGAGGATTATATCGAAGAACAAAACGATGGCGAGAAGCGAAAAAAGCTCATTGCTGTCGTGGTTGTCGTCGGCGTCATTCTGGTGCTGTTCCTCGGCGGCGTGACTGCTTTTACCGTTTTTTCGAGTAATAAAGGAAACGGCTTAGACACAAAGAAAGAACAAACGCAAACTCAGAAGAAAGAGACCTCGACTGAGAATGCAAAGAAGAAAAAATCCACTGAAAAGAGTGCTGTCTCCGTCATGGTGACAGCTGACGGAGCTGCTGAGGATTCTAAGGCTTCCGTTTCGGTTTCCGAAAAGGGTAAGAACGGAAAGATTGTCGTCAAAGATATTTCCGTTGCAGTCAACGACGAGGTCAAGATTTGTACCCTGCCGAAAGGCACGTATTTGCTGACCGTTGAGTCGGCACCGGACGGTTATGATAAACCAGCAAAAAGCACCAGTTTCACCGTCAAAGGTGAAGGGAAAAAGGTGTCAGCTTTCGCTTTTTTAGCCAAACATGTCGATAAGACTGCTGAGAGCAGTGAGTCTGAAGATAATGTTGAAGCGACTCCGGCAAACGACGGGACTTCGCAAAACCAGGATGCTTCTTCTAACGGTCAAAATCAGAACTATCAGGCAGAAAATTCTTCTGCCGATGTGAATCGTGGTGCTTCCGCTCCATCGTCTGGCAACGGACAGCCCTCTTCTACTTCAACGCCGACAACCACGAAGACTATCCATCATCCTGCCGAGACGATTAGGATCGCGATCTGCGACACATGCGGGGCGGATATCACTGATGATATTGAAGGCCACAAGAAGTCAACCGGTCATCCGTGGTATCACTACGATGCGAAAGTGATCAAAGATGCTTGGGATGAAACGGTGACCGTTAAGTAGATAAAATTCGCAAGCGCTTGCGAATTTGAAAGAACGAACAGGGCACCCGACCGAGGTGCCCTTTTTTGGTATCGAATGGTAGAATCTTACCAAGCATCAAGACACAAGGAGGTATCCCATATGAATGAAATGCAAACTCACGGCCTTTTAATTCCCGTCGGATCGAAACCGTTCGAGGTTTGCAATGATGAAGGCCTATTCAACGGTAGCCAACCCAATCGCGCCATCTATGCGACGAAGCATATGGAGGAAGTCGGATATCTCGACCAGCTGACGTTCGGCCATCCCGTCAAGGAAGGGGAACTCTATTCGTTAATCTGCGGTGATTTCGTCGCCTTCGGTGTCGACGAGGAAGGCGAAATCGCAAGCCTTCCTCAGGAGACGATCGACAAGCTGAAAGAAACCTTTGCGGACCCGTCCACCGGTTACAAAGAGTATATTCACATTAAGTACGGCATCGAACCGGATCGATATCAGCTTCAGAATGAGCACGCCGCCGGCGACAAGCATGAGAAATCTACGATGTCCCTCGCCCAGGCCGCTAAAGAAGCCAGGGAGAGTTCGCTTGTACTCAGCCAGGACGAGGGCAACCACGACGACAGCGGTAGCGATATCGGCAATTCGCGTCCATTCGACCGCGAGTATCCAATCGGTCATTAACCAGAGCTCTATGAATCGTTTTAAAGAAACAAGGCGGTGAAACGATGGAATCCAATAAAGTCATAGGCCTGATCTTCCCTGTCGGTGGGGAGGCTCAGGCCTTTCTCGCCGACAGGGACAGACCGTATCGAGACATCCGTGAGGCAGTCCAAGGCGAATATGACGAACTCGGTGCCACGTTCGCCGATGTGGATATCTATGTGAATGCCGCCGGTGCAGACAGTTTGCTGCCAAACCGCGCCATCAACCCCGATGCCTTCATGGATGACTCGGGCTTCCTGTCTGAAAAGAGCCTCATCGTCGGAACAAACGACGGTAAGCCCTTCTCTCTCATTTTCGGCAATATCGTCGCCCTCTCACGTGATGAGACCGGTGAGCTTATCGATATGCCCGCCGATATCGAGACGGAGCTGAAAGAGTCACTTAGCGATCCTTTGAACGGATATGATTTACGGTTTCGAGAGGCTTTCGGCAGATATCAGAACTGGGACCTAAGCCAAGCCCAGGCCGCCAAGATCGCCGGCTTGAGCCAACAGGCATTCTCCTATCATGTGAACAAGATCACGAATGCACAGGATACCCGAGGAAGGGGATTGAAACCCCTCCCCAAGGGATTCGACCGTCTCTACAGCGAGTATAAGAACGGAGACATCTCGGCAAGATCCGCCGCGACGAAGCTCGGCATCACGCATCCGACGTTTCTCAAATATGTCAAGGAATGCGATGTCCGCCTGCATAAGGACGACCTCGTGCAAACCCACAATCCGCGGGGACTCACGGAACGCCATGCAGCGGCCACGGATGCGGCAAGGAATCTGAACCATGATCAGAACGCACCTGATTCGCCATTACAGGACAGATAGACGGCACAAACACGGGGACTCGCCGCTTCGGTGAGCCCCCGTGCCCTTCTACACGATACCTTTTGCAGATGACGTGCCGTATCCGTCATCGATATATAGGCGAAACGCAGCCAAAGTGGTAGAATCTTACAAAACACGCCGCCGGAACGGAGGGTAACATGCAAACCGGAACGAAGAAGACCCCTGATCGCTTCCAGAACTACTTCTGCCCTGCCGCAGCCAACGATATCGTGCACCATGCCTACGCATGGATCGTCAAAGAAGCGAACATGCAGCCGAAATTCCTCTACTGCCGCGCTATCGACGATCCAGCCAACGACCGCGGATGGAATATCATCGCGGAGGTCTGGGAACGCGATGTTCTCGGCGGATGGGGCATCTCCTCTTCCACCATGCATCCCGAATTTGAAGACACCGCCGACGGATATGTACTTGCCGAGAGTATGCCCGGAACGGCAGCATCACTGCCTTACCAGGTATTCCGAGAGGTGGTCAATGAACATGACACGAATTACCTGATCGCCCTCGCCATTGCAATCGATGCCCTGCCGAAAGATTCCACTTACGACAAGGCATCTGAAACCATCCGTGCAAACGCCGACATCGATATCGCCGAGCGCCGCAAGAGCGTCCTTCCCGATCAAGCCGGCCTCGCTGCCAAAAAGGCGTCCTGTATCGAGTCGCTTGCGCACATCGGCGGCAATGCGCCCGTTTGCGGACAGGATGAAATCGCCCGGTAAAGGAGAACCGATATGAGTGAAATCAAGACGAAAATCAGTACCTACAACGACGTCGTCGATCTGTTCGGCGAAGAGAAAGCTGCCGATATGCTAAGCGAGGCGCTTGACTGGTCGACAATCGATCCGAAAAACGATAAGAAGAATATCATGGAGCGCAAGGCGCTACTCCTCGATCCGTATATGACATACGAGAACGAGGAGTACTGCAAGCATATCGTCGCCGGATTCCTCGGTGACCGCGACCTCGACTGGGCGAGCGGATATATCGACGAGGAGAAAATCAAGAACGGACAGGTAATGCCGGCCGACCTCAAGTCGGCACTCTCTATGGCACTCGACAACGAGCTGTCTACATCCTGGGCCTATCTGGATGCCCTTTCCTCCCAGTGCGCGGAAATCTTCAATAAATTTGCCGGATATATCGAATCTGCCGGCCTTGCCCGCGGGGTCCTCGTGCCCGGAGAGTATGAGTTGGATTCCAATGCGCTGAACGCAGACGTCTCCGAGAGATTCAATATCCAGTATGGATTCCAATGCGACCAGATGATCGATGCCATGCAGTTCGATATGACGCTCATTCTGACTGAGAAGGTCGACAGCATGGACGGATACAGGCTGATCCAGAGCGTATGCGACTGGCGCGAAGAAAACCTCGAGGTTATCGAGGACGCAGAGAACAATTTAGATTATGGCAAAGTGCCCAGCTACGTGGCTTACGAACGTCCGGCGGATATCGGTACGACAATCATCGATGAGCTGTGCGCATCGCAGGGCACCGCCGTCGAGAAACTGGTGAACTATCCGACCACTAAATTCGAACGCACCATGCGGGACGAGCTTTTCGAGGCATTGGCGGTAAACGAAACGACTATTTCCCTTATGGCTAAAGCCCCCTCTTCCGTCTTCCTCGATGCCGTGGCTTGCATGGACTCACGCTATATGAGCGGACACACAGTCGATACCGGTCATGCTTTTACCGTCTCCCCGGGAACATACGAACCGTATATCGGTATCCACGATCCCGTCTACGGCGCGGGTTATATGATGGTCGAACTCGATAAACCATTTGAAATCCCGATGAACCGTATCTGGATCGCCATGGATGACTACAGTGGCCCTGAGACCAAGGAGGGTCTGCGCGGAATGTACCACAGCCCCCAAGATGTCAGTGCCTTCAGCGACCCTTTCTGCGGTTCCGTCAGCGTCACGCCGACTCGCGATGAGAAACAGGAACCTGCAAAGAGCGGTCTAGAAGCCAAGCGCGATGCATGTGCCATAAGCGCCGCTCATCTCGACAGCCCAAACACGGAAATCCCCAATGGCAAGAATATGGAAAGGGAATAGCCGATTATGGAATACAAAGACATCAAGACTGCAGATGAACTCGAAAGCTGGTATGCGGAGAAGCAGGCAATCCTTGATCGTCACGCCCGTGACTACATGGTGCCCTTCGGATTCGTGTACCATCTGGACTGCTCCGGGTATGTCTCGTTTGAGCGGTGGAACGACACCCTTCCAACTGCAGAGGAACAGACCGCGTTTCAGGCTATCCAGAACGGTGTATCGACCAAGGAGATCATCGAACATAAGGACGAGTTCGGCTGGATCGACCGTGCCTGCCGCGATGCCGAGGAACACGACTTGGCTCCTTGCTTTATCGTGCCGGCCCGCAAGGAGTACATGCAGGAGCAGGAAATCATGAACGTGCGCGAGCTCTATCCAGAGCTTATCGGTCCAGACGGAGAAATTATCTGGAGCGATCCCGACTTTGCAAAGCAGGGGAATGAGGAGGCTGCCGGTCCCGATAATTTCCCAGGACACGAACTCAACGATCATAAAAACCCCGACCAGTCCTGGATCTCCGTCATCCCCGTCCAGATGTACTGGAAGGACGATCCATCCGAGCTCGTCGAGGCAAATTTCAGCATCGAGGACACCTACGGTCTTGCCATCGACGAACAGATCACATTCTCCGGCTACAACGAAAACGAGCTCGTGGACATGATCGGCAGGGAGGACAACGGGGAAGATTTCGTCATCACCGGTGTGGGTCCACAGTCCAGCATCCTTACCGAGAAAAAAAATCCCGCCCTTGGCAGGCGGCTGTCGGACAAACAGGCAAAGGCGAAGACGGCCGCTGGTCGTCTGGATGCCGAACGGGAGCCGAAGGCAGGTATCCCTATCCATGACGAGGAATCAAAGTAACACTCTGACTAGATTTGAAAATACAGGAGCAAAAGAGCATGGACTTTAAAGACATCAAGACTGCAGATGAACTTGAAAGCTGGTATGCGGAGAAGGAAGATATCCTCGAAGGCCATGTCCGCGATTATGCCGTACCATTCGGCAACGTATACCACCTGGATTCCCCAGGCTACGTTTCAGAAGAACGTTGGTACGATACCCTTCCTTCTGACCGGGAACGCTCGACCTTCATGGCTTTGCAGAACGGTGTATCGACCAAGGAGATCATCGAACATAAGGATGAGTTCGGCTGGATCGACCGCATGGCGATGTCGTCTGTCGCCGATGATTACGCCGAGTGCTACATGACACAGGCAGGTCCGGATTACCTGGATGAACAGGAAATCATGAACGTGCGCGAACAGTACCCTGAGCTTATCGACTCTAACGGAGAGATCGTCTGGAACGATCCCGATTTCATGAAGCGCGGAGTCACGTTCGATGTGGAAAACTTTGGGGAGAAATATAAGCTCGAGCTCGTCTGCGACAGTTATCTCGATAACGGCAGCCTCTATGTCGGCGCTTACGACGTCACGCCGGAAAGCGATAATTTCGGAGAGCGCTGGGCAGATATCTCCGTCAACCTAAACAATCCATGCCAGAACGACAGGACTGTTTTCCTCGACATGAACAACCTGTATAACCCGGCAATCATCGAGGCTATCTATGGGCTCGGAACCGTGGAAGGCATCGTCTCCCATTCCGGTTTCTGCTCCTATCCGGCATTCACGTTTGACGCCGATGTGATCTCCCAGATGCGCAACACGCAAGAATTCATGGATGCGAATACCCCCGACGACTATAAGCTGGTCGCCGTGAAGGTAGGCTATAACTTCGCGCTCGTTCCGAAGATCGAGCTCTCCGGTATCGAGACGAACGCCACCGAGACCATCGTCGATATTTCCGGTAAACAGTATGGCCTTCTCGCCGGCAGGACCTTCGAGGATTCGCAGAAACTCGATGCCGTCCTCGATGCATTTCCGGAGTACGCGATTAAGGACTACAAGGTACCAAATAAAATCAACGTATTCATCATGCCTGTCCAGATGTACTGGAAGGATGACCCATCTGAGATTATCGAGACGAATTTCAGTTTCGAGGACACCTGCGGTCTTGCCATCGACGATAGCGTTACGTTCTCCGGCTATACCCAGAATGAACTCGTGGACATGATCGGCAGGGAAGACAACGGGGAAGACTTCGTCATCACCGGTGTGGGCGCCGGGCACTATGTCGGCACCTGCAAAAAGGAACCGTCTAAAAACAAGAGCGTTTCCGAAAAAACCTGCAATGCAAGAGAGTCGTCGGGGCGCCTCGATGCGGACCGAAACGTCGACAGGAATGATATTGCAAAAGACAAGGAGGTAAAGTAGCCATGAGCAGCAACAACCCCAATCGCGTCTACCTCGATACGGAGACCACCGGCCTGCATCCCGAGGAGGGCGACGAAATCCTGTCGCTCACTATCGTAGATGCCAACGGACGGCTTCTCTTCGATGAGAGGTTCAAGCCGAAACACAAAAAGGAGTGGCCGGAAGCCCAGGCGGTGAACCACATTTCCCCGGATGACGTGGAACACCTGACCACTATCGATGCCTATATGGAACAAATCTGCCGCATCCTCGACCGTATCGCCGACGAGATTGTTGGCTACAACGTAGCCTTCGATATCGGTTTTCTGAAGGCCGCCGGTGCCACCATCAACCCCGATGCCGTAATCATCGACACCATGCAAGAATTCATGGATGCCTTCGGAAACTCAAATACGGGACATAGATACCAGCCGCTCTCCATGGCAACTGAACGTCTCGGCTACAACTGGACGAGCGCCCCGCATGGCTCGCTTCCCGACACCCTCGCCTGCCTTGCCGCACAGAAATGCGTCGACGACCATAACTGGTGCGTGGAGAACCTTGAGCTTACCGAAGACGCTATCATGAACGCCAAACCGATTGAGAATGGTTCAGAGGGGCTTCCAAAAGACTGCTGGGACCTCAACCCCGGAGGCCGCCCGTTTGCCGTCACGGAGCCGATTCTCCATCGGCTCCAGAGCTCTGCAAAACTCTGCGCTCGAGCCGGTATCACCACCCAGTTCACGCGCATGACCGTCAACCAGTGGTTCGACAAAGCGGAACGGTCCCAGCGAAGCCCGCTCGGCCGGTCTGTAGATATCGGACGCGCGGCAAGTGCCTTGAACAGCCAGCATGAGCATGCGGAAGTTCCACAGGACCTTATAAAATAAGCAAAGGAGAACCAACATGGACGACTATAAGAAAATCCCGTTCGATGATCCGGACCTCTGCGTGCCGGATCTCGATGATTTCGACCAGATGAAGGAATTCTTCCTCGATTGCGCGGCTGAGTATTTCCGCTACCTGTCACCGGATGATATGGAAAAGATGCTCGCTGCGCTCGGGAAACGCATCGACGTGCTCGCGACGCCGACAGATGATGTATTTATCTCCGTAAGCCCGGACGCCGTACTGAGGCAATATCCCGATATCACGATCGACGAAGCTATCCAGATCCGCGATAACGCATGTGAAAACATCTGGGAGTCCGGTGGACAGTCCGATCTCGATGAAATCGTCTGGGACCAAATCGGTGTGGAATATAAAAGTATCAAGTCCGATTCCCACCGTGGACTTTCCGATGTAAAGGATGCAAAAGCGAAGCAGGCCGTCCACGTGAATGACGATCGCGAAAACGATGCGGTTGCACTAGACGTGCAGGAAAAATAGAACTTGCCGTCGAGCTACAGGGGAGGAACGATATGGATGGCTATACGCTTAACGCTGCGCGAACGATTCGCGAATACGAATCCTCGATCCAGCGCCCGAAAGCAGAAAGAACGATCAACGACTCGATCCTCTCCGCTTTGCTCAGAGGAGACGAATTGCCTGAAATGGACGTCAAGGCAATCAGGCAATATGGGATACAGTGTTCGGAATATCTGGATTTCGGTTACGATGTCGATGCGAGCCTGAGCGGCATGCTGTCACCGCACGCCGTTCTGGAACCCCGACCCAACACACCGTATGTATTCAGGAGAGCCGGATTCGACAATCTGCCCTTCATCTATACGCAAAGACATCTCAGGAATGCAATCGCCCCAAAAGAGGCTGACAACCATCAGCATGGGCTTACCATCGAGCAAATCAAATCGCTTCCGGAAAAGCTCGAAGAGCCGGTAGTCGTTTTCGACCAGCCGAACTATACGGTAAACGGTAGATCGTTTGAGGGCAAAGGCGTCGCCGCCGTACTCGATATGTACGACCCTGACGGCGTCCCGGTCATCGCATACTTTTTCCCAAACGGATATGGAACCAAGACGAACGATAACGGCTGCAGCAACGTGATAGCCAGCCTTTACGGACGTGACAACTTCACTTCATATCTCGCCCGTGCTGCAAACGAGGAAAAGATCCTGTATATCGATTCTGAGAAATATGAAAAAATGGAAAAAGAGCTACCCCGCTATGGTGGGACACGATTCCCTCCGGCGCTTGCAGCTCTTTCAATGGATATTATAATACCTTCATCCTATATTTGCAAGATGAAAGCGGAGATAAATCCGAAGCTGTCCGATCGCGAAAGGGAACATAATTCCCTTAACCGCACCATGCATATCAAGGTCGCGGACAGTAGGCGAAACAGGCTCGCGCAAGATAGGGATAAACCGCGCAACATCACTCCCAGATATGACGACGACAACCGCGATTCGCAGTAAAACCATTGAAAAGGAGAATTAAGAAATGAACACGCTTGGCCTGGTAAATGTCTTGAACAACGATGGAAACGTACTGATCGATGTGGCTCAGATGGCCGATAACCATATCCAGAACGCCGCTATCCACAATGCACTGGCTGAATGGAACGAAACGGACGATCCGTTCTCGCCTGAAACGACGCAAAGGCTGATCGGTAAACTCAAAGGCGAGATGCCGTCGCTTATCGCATGGCTGTCGGAAGGGAACTATCCAAAGAGCAGTCTGGTGCCGGAACTGCTGGCTTACGTGAAGATGCCCCATCCGCTCCAGGTCTATAAGAACCTCGATCTGGATATCACTATCGAAGATTCCGAAAAAGGGCCTGCATTCGATGTAAAGCTCTCCTATGCGGGCAACGCGGAACATTTCAAATACACTTATCTGCCCGTTGAAGCAGATAAGACATCTGTCGTAATGAACATCATCGACGCGTATGATGGGCTGCGACTGACAACCGATCCACAGCATCCCGGCTACGCGGAAGCAGTCGAAAAGAATTATTCAAAACTCACGAACCTCATCGGGGAAGACGGAATCGACTCGATCAGGGACTTCCATGAGGGCGTAGAGACCGGCAAGTATTTCTCGGATGTGGAATTTGACCTAAAAGACCCGGATTCCTCCACGAAACATATTCTCGAGTGCCTTGGATCCCTGGAGAAACCCGTTCAGAAAGCGATGGATAATTTCGCACGGGTAACCACCTTCCGCAATCTCGCGGAAAAGAACCTCCTGCGCGAAGCGACCCTGTTTACCTCCGGTATGCTAGAGGAAAAGAACGGCCGTGTGATCGTCCCGCAAGGATATAGGCCCGGAATGTCGCGTGAGGAATATCAGGCGTGGCATCCATCTGCGAGGGGAAACACCGCCATCTCCGTGGATACGGCGATCTCGGCAAAGCAGCTCGGAAAGCTGGAAGAAATCGCCGTATCCCAGAAACCTCAGCAGATCATCATGGATGTCCTTATCATTGACCCAGGTGACCATCTGTCTCAAAAATCGGATCCCCGAGACCCAATGGACGCGGCGTTTGTCGATGAAAGCCACATCGCGGTACCGATCAGCCCGGAATTCGCGTCAATCGTGGCTTCGGATATGAAAGACTCAATCGATGCCAAGCTGGCTGGCAAGCGCACGAAATGCGACATTTCCCAATGGCATACGCTCGGGAAACAAGCCCGTGACAAGCTCGCCGAGAACAGTAAACATGACCGCTCTCTCGCTGCCGTCAGGGATGCCAAGACGGCCGTTGCCGACAAGGTCAACGAAGGGCATCAAGCTAGTTCCGTGCACGATAATCCGAGTCATTAAAGATTAAGGCTGAACAAATTTTTTAATTGAAACATCAATCTACAATTAAGAGAAGCAGGAAACTGATTTCAGTCGGCTTCCTGCTTTCTTTTACGGTTAGACGAGTTTTACTTAATCAAAGTATATGATATAATATACTTTGAAAGCAGGTGATAAGATGCGTACTATCGACGCTATGAAAAAACTTGCCCGCAATGATGGGCGATTTACTCATGTTTACACTAAAAAGGAGCTGTCAGAACTTTTTAATGAAACCGGCAGCAAATTGAATGGAACATTGAAGTCACTTATTAAAGAAAACATTTTGAATCGTGCATACCATAATGTATACGTTTTTCGCTTTTCTCAATACGGAGGACTCGGTACTTTAGATTTGATTGGTAAGAAAATCCGACCAAATGACTCCTTCTATGAAAGCCTTGAGTCCTCTGCTTCAGCATGGAGTCTCATTTCACAGATCCCCACGGTCGTAACCTATATGACCACAGGAAAGTCAAAATGGTATAACACGGGTTACGGAAGCATCGATTTCGTTCATTACAGCAAAACAGATGAGAAACCAAGAACCATCGATAGGTCGTCGATGGGAAGGGTTCCGCTTGCAGACAAACTTCAAACATATCGGGACTTACAAAAAACAAAACGTTCCCTTGATCTTTTAAGAGAGCAATACGACAAAGACCATGGCTGTCGCGACGGAAATATCCAATATTATCCTTGCGAAGACGACGATACTTGGGATTTTCTTGATAAGCAGGAAGATGTACTCTAGTGTGCATCTTCCTGCTTATTTTTTTGGAGTCATTATGCTTTACGTTTCCGCTCTTCCTCAAGTCAGAGATTTTGCTCAACAAGAAGCTTTCAGAGTTGATTCTTCATCTCTCATTCCTTTTATTGAAAAAGAACTCCTTCATATAGACTTGCTCAATTCCTTTATTCCCCAGATGCAGAATACATCCCTCGTATTTCAAGGCGGAACCGCGCTGCGTCTTTGTTATGGTGCTCCACGATATAGTGAAGACCTTGATTTTTCTGTCGGTTTAGACTTTTACCAAGCAGAAAAATTAAACTCGCTTATCAATGAAAATCTCATTAAACAGTGCAATGGTGAGGTCAGTCTTAAGCAACCTAAAGACAGCATTTGGAATAGAAATGACGTTTCAAATCAGACGAAAGTTGCTAAATGGTTTGTCAAATATGATCTAAATCCAAATCAGCGAGATATTCCTTTGCAGAAAATTAAATTGGAAGCCGCTTCTATCGGAGCCCATACATCACTCACGAAAAACGCCATCTGCCATTACCCGCAGTTCTTTAAGGAATTTCCTGATTTAAAGATTCACGTTGAATCCTGCGATGAAATCATGGCTGATAAACTGCTCTCCTTTTCTGCTTCCAGTTATACAAGATGGCGAGATCTTTGGGATATGAACTGGATGATAGAAAAATCGGATATTACTCCAGCTACTTTCCCATTACTTGAATATAAAATTCTTGATTACAAAACAGATTCCCAAGAATACAAAAGTAACTTGGAGAACACCATCAAAAATATCCCAGAATTCATTAACAGCAATGAATTCCTGCAGGAAATGAAAAAGATGCTTCCTGTTGAGACTGTTGAAACAACCTTACTAGATCCCAACTATCGATTGAAAATGATCTCAAATCTTTCTGATATTCACCGAGAAGCATTCGGCAATATCAAAAAACCAAGTGCGCATCAACGCCTGTCAGAGCGAAACCATGATTTACGCCAGGCGTCAAAAGCTCTTTCTAACGAACGAACAGATTGGCAAATAGATTCCTTTGACAAAACTGAGCATTAAAACGTTATCGTTGTGAGAGTCTTTTAGAAAGGAAAGCAATAATGGAATTGATTCTTGCCGAGAAGCCTAGCGCTGCACGAAATTTTGCAAAAGCATTGGGTGGAAAAACCGGTAATTATGCCGGAACTGAATATAAAATTACCAATCTGCGCGGACACGTTATGGGGCTGTTGCCTCCCGATAAACAGGTTCCTACTGAAAAGGTCGAGTTCTATAAGAGTTGGGATCTTGAAAATCTGCCGTGGAATCTCAACGATTTTGCATGGAAGAAGGGGATCCTAAGCGGATGCAAGGACATCATTTCCGGTCTTAAAGATGAGCTGAAAGAGGCCGATTGCGTCGTGATCGCAACGGATGTCGACCCGTCCGGCGAGGGCGAACTGCTCGCCTGGGAGGCTTTGGAGAAATGCGGTTGGAGAGGTCCGACCAAGCGTATGTACTTTGCCGACGAGGCGCCGGCAAGCGTGCAGAAGGCTTTCAGGGAACGCAAGACCCTTCCATCTCTGGAGAAGGACGGCGACTATGTGAAGGCAGTCGTCCGCGAGCGCTGGGATCTCGCGAGCATGCAGTTCACCCGTGCGGCAACACTCGTAGCGCGAAAAAAGGGGTTCCGAACGGTCGTACGCCAGGGCCGGTTGAAATCGGTCATGGTCAAACTGACCGGCGACCAGTTGAAAGCCTATAACGAATATGTCCGCAAGCCGTTTTACGAGGCGCGTTTCAAAGACGAAAACGGCAACATCTTTGCCAGAAAGACCGACGACCCCGAAAATATCCGGTTCGATAGCCCCGATCAGGTAGACCTTTCGCAGTTGCACGACAGCGCTGTCGTAGAGGATTCCAGGGCGAAGAAACACACTGCCCCCGGAAAGCTCCTCGACCTCGCCGGCCTGTCCGCTATCCTCGCGAAGCAGGGGTTCAAGCCGGCAAATGTCCTGAAGACATATCAGGAGATGTACGAAAACCAGATCGTAAGCTACCCGCGTACCGAGGATAAGGAGGTCACGCCGGAACAATTCGGCGAATTGATTCCGCTTGTCAATAAGATTGCCAGCGTGGTCGGTGTGGATACGTCTCTGCTCTCCCATCGCGCCGCAAGGAAGACACATGTCAAGGAAGGCGGGGCGCACGGCGCGAACAGACCGGGAATCAATGTGCCCGAATCCCTTGCCGAACTTGAAAAGGATTATGGAAAGATCGGTTCCGCGATCTATTCCGTACTTGCCAAGAACTATCTAGCGATGCTCGCCGAAGATTATGAATATGAGTTGGTCAAAGGTCATGTAAGGGATTTCCCTGAGTTTATCGGTCAGACCCAGATCCCAATTAAACCGGGGTTCAAGGCGATTTTCGATTCGGACTCCTCTTCTACCGAAAAAACGGAAGGGGAGGAGGCGGAGAACGCCTGCGAGTTCGGTAAGGCCGCCTCCCCGTATGTACACGAAGGAGCCAACAAACGCCCGCAAAAACCGACAATGAAATGGCTTACGAAGAAGCTCGAGAAATATAACGTCGGTACCGGCGCCACCAGGACGAGCACGCTTGCGGAAATCACCGCCAATGAGGAACGCGCCCTCATGAAGGAAAACAAGGGCGCACTCACCATGACGAAGTGCGGCGAGGTGTCTTACGCCTTGCTGTCAAATTGCCAGATCGCCTCACCGGAAGTCACCGAGAAGCTGTTCGAATCCATGAACGAGGTGGGACGGTTTTCACGCAAACCGTCCGATGTCATCAATACCGTCACTGATATGGTCGTGCACGATATGAAGGCAATGCAGGATAACATCGGTGCATTGGACGGTATGAAACTAGGCGACGGAAACGCGATCGTCATCGGCAAGTGCCCGAAATGCGGCAAGGACCTCTATGCGACGAAAAATCAGTTCCGCTGCGCCGGAGTGCATTTCAAGAAGACAGGCGAGAAAGATGGGAAAGCCGTCTTCGCCCAGGACGGAACCTGCGACTTTTCCATCTACCGTTTTGTCGGACCAAAGGATAAGCCGAAGAAGCTCACCGACAAGAATGGCAGGGAAATCGCCGAAAAAGGAAAGACATCGCTCATCAAGGGAATCAAGAAGAAAAGCGGGGATGGAACCTATGACGCGTATCTCACGTTGAATCGCGAGACCTGGTCGCTTGATATGAAATTCCCCGAGTTCAAGGGGAAGAAGCACAAAGGCTAGTTCGGGGTTAGAATTGTCTACAACAACGGCATTCCGTCGTACGGCGTGAATGCGAGCGCCGACCCTTGCGTCTGCCCCGCTTGGTGCTTCTAGTCTAAATGGGCGACGTTGGCTTCCGCGATCGGTTTGATACAATTGACCACAATGCAGTCAGTAAATGATGCTCAAGCTGAAGCCGGAGATCGATAGAAAGGAATTTCATTATGGAAGAAAAGACCGAAGCCGTTAAGAGCGAGGAAACTACGGTTGGTTTGACTATGAACTATAACCCGTTTTCGTTCATTTCCTGCCAGGAGGACGCCTTGGTGCTGGCAGGGTGCATCTCACATGGCTTGGATGCAGATGCCATCAAGAAAAGCGGGGATCTTTTCGCGACGGCTCGCGCCATGCTTCTCGATGCGTGTGTCTGCCTGCTCTATCGCCAGGGCGGCGATTCGATGAGTATGCAGGGTCTCGTCGATCTTCTGCAGAATGACATCAGCCATAACGAGGACCAGGGCATGCCTTCGATCAAGGCTGCCTATGACAAGATCGAGGCCGACGGCGCGACTGTCGAGGAGGACCTGGGGCTGAAGCGGTACCGCATGTTCCAGGCCATCGCCTACGGTGAGACGGCAATCTCCGTCGAGCTCGACCTATACGCCAAGTTGTCGGCTATGGCCGATAGGCCGCTTGTCGGCTAGACCTGCAAGCCGAATCGATATGCCAGCGATTCGCATGGCAATGCGCTATTCATGCGGTGCCTGACGGCACCTATGATCCGCTCGCCAGGGCTCGCTGATTGATTTTTCTGGCACTCTTCTCTTTGGGGCATCCGGCTATGGGTGCCCCTTTTTTGATGAGAGATGGTAGAATCTTACAAAGAAAAATAAAGAAATGGGGGATTTAGCTGTGATCGGTGACAACTTAAGACAAGCAAACAAAGTAAAGGGCGCTTCCTGCCTTTCGGGTGATGCGCGGTGATGAATCGAAGCGGAATTGAAACGTATGAGCTGTTGCGCCTGGATGAGGTAGCGCTCGCCGGATATTTCGATTTGGATGATACCCGGTTTGAAGAATGGTATGAAAAGAACCGCGCGGTCGGTGACAGATTGTACAGCGCAATTCTTGATAGAAAAATTGACCTCGTAGCTTTCCGCGGAACGGAAAACGGCCGCTTCTACTCCATCCTTACGCGTAGCGCGAAACAGGAAGGTGCCCTGCAACTCACGGATATCGATTGCAAGGGACCGATCGGACATCGCCGGCTTACGAACCAGAAGATGCTCGATCTCCCGGGATACGGTGCCGTCCTCGCCGCCGTTCCCGATATCTCGAAATGCAATGAACGGGACATCCTGCAGGCGATTGGATTTGAACAGAAGGGCGATCGAAGCCTGAAGGAAAAGGCTGCCATCGGCAGGGAGGGCAGCAAACAGCTTGAAGCCGCGCGCAACCGCGTAGGTTTAGAAAACTTTGATGGGCGTGATTTCCGATGAGTGCTCGTCCGGTTATCCAAACTTACAGGTTGGCCTCCCTGCACGAAGCCGCGACCGCCCGACTTAAGAACCCCAAAAACGATAGGTATAAAGAACTCTATCTCCAAAACAGGGAAATCGGCGAGAAAGTCTATAACGCCGTCCTGTCAGGTCACCTTGACCTCGCCTGTTTTTGCGGAGACTCCAGTAAATACTATTCGGTTCTGACACGGAGTACCAGGCAGGACGGCGCACTCCAAGTTACCGAGATCGACCGGAAAGGACCGATCGGGCATCGACTCCTCACCGGTCCCAAGCAACTCGAGCTTCCGGGATGCGGCGCGACGATCGCCGCCGTTTCCGATATCTCACGGTGCACGGAACAGGAAATCCTCGATGCCATTGGGTTCAAGATGCAACAAGGGCTGAATTCCAAAGCCGTCAAGTGCAAGGCCGGTCATCAACGGCTCGACGCTGAACGCACAAAGACCGATCTGCCTAAAGAGAGAAAGTCCCCCGCACGTTAATCCGTGCAAGGGACTTTCCATGTATGACTCCATATGCCTTTCTCCAGTTAATGCTCCTGGAGTGAAGTCTCTATAGCCTGTTTCCCGTCATTGAGCAATTCGGAAGCGTTGCGGCTGACTTCCTGTTTATGTCCCAGGCTGCGATCCGCCGTTTTGGATGAGCTCACAGGATACTTTGCGTCATAACGGTCGCCGATAAGGGAAACCAACTCGTCACGGTCATAATAATCTTCGTCCGGTCCGTCAGCGCAGTTATCGATATAGCCGTCCTCAAGAACGGTGACTTCACCACCTTCGGTGTAAGCCCGCCCGTATTTTTCATAGTCAAAGGCGCTTTCAATCTGACTCGAACTGTCGAGGATATGCTTCAGCTCCTCATTCTGCTCAACCATCTCGTGCCCGTAGTTTTTCTCCGGTGACATCGTGGTATAGATCATACTACCGAACTCATCCTTGTCGTAAGCACCATCGTATCCCCAGCTGTAAAATGGGATGTCGTCGGCCTGCTCGATGAGATTCATAAGCCCAACAAGACTTTCAGGAGTGTCATTCGCCTGAATCCATGCGCCCACCTTCTCCAGATCGGCTGGGTTTGCCGTGACGAGCTGCTTCGCAAGCAGATTCAAGTCCTCGAGATGGCAAAACTCGTTAAAGAGCAGCCTCGTGCCGAAGGGGATGCCATCATAATCAGAGATATAGATTTCCTCATGCTGTGGATCCTGCAGGTGGTTGAGATGGAGAAAGTCCCGAATCTCAGCTTCCGTCTTCGGCAAGGTAATCCATGCATCGTGAAGGCTGCCCTCGTTGTAGTAACCGTAATTTCCGATGCACACATTCAGGCCTTTTGTGAAATCCTGTTCCATGGCTATCCCTTCTACTCTATAAACCGTAGGGCTGTTTTTGTAAGATTCTACCACTTTCCCCCCATCTCTATTTCAGTAGGATTGATATCCACTCATACCGCCAAAGAAAGGAAAACAAGAAATAATTTTGTGTCATCCGCACGTTGAATTTCAAAACGAAGTTGGTAAAATAGCCCAAGAGAAACACCAAAAGGAAAGTGCGTGTTTATGAATGAAACCATGAAGCCCTCTTGTGGGGAGGCATATGACGCGACGCCTATCGCCGTCCTCGCTGCAAGCGAAACCCTCACCATTACTATCGGTATGCTCACAAAATCGCCCCTCGCGGCAATCGCCGCAGGCGGCTTGACGGGCTGCGTGTGCGCCCTCGCCCTCCCCTGTATCAGCGGGCGTATCCTCGGTCGCAAGCGCGATGCGATCCTTTCCTGGTGGGATGAGAACCTTGAAGTCTACAAGAAGTTCAAGGCGGAGAATCCCGACCGCGAACCGAGCAAACGCGCCGAGAAACGCGAGGAACGAGACCTTGCGATTTGGTGGCTCGATGCCATGAGGCTCGTCCGCACCAAGGAACTCATGCGTGAGAAAGTCGAGGCGCTTATCGAGACGGGCAGCCGTATGCCGGACGGCGTGAATCTCGATGATTATGAGACCGTCGAGGAGTACCGCGCCCGATACGTCGCACCGGTCTCCAAGATGACCGCCGCCATGCTTTCCCTTGCCGTCGGTCTCGGTACCGCCGCGACCTGCTATGTCGGGATGACCGGCAACCTCCACTCCCCGCTGCTCTTTCTTCTCGGCGGGATTACCTCGATTCTCGTCACGGCGGTCGGCGCGATGTGCGACCAGCGCTCGCGCGTTCTGCCCTTCGGCCTGTCTATCGCCACGTACCCTCTCGCCGTACTCACGGCGTTCGGGCACGGCGGTGTAAGCGGATTGATCGGCAACCTGCTGTGCGGTGTGGGAATCTATGCGATTTTCGCCATCACCAACCATCTCTTCCGCATCACCGGCGGCGCCGATGCAGTCGGTGCCGGCGACCGCAGGCTCGTCCCGGCGATCGCGACGGCATGCGGGTTCCACGGCACGGTATACGGCATGGGCGCGATGTGCATCGCCATGCTCGCCAACTACATCCCCCGCTACCGTGCGAAAGAGATCACCCTTAAAAGCCGCGTACCCATGGGGCCTTTCCTGCTCGTCTGGCTTTGCACCGGCGTGCCCCTTGGGTGTATCATGTAGCAGTCTATCCCGCTGTCCCCCGCAGAGAAGTTAGGGGTAGCCGATCTGCGAGGGACAACTGAGAATAGAGCTTCTGTAACCGTCCGAATGGACACAAAGGAAGGAGAATTCCCATGAATTCCATCCGCAATCGCGTCTATGCCGGTGAGATCGCCGGCGGCGCCGACACCGTCGAGTACGTCATCGTTGCCATCGTCGCCGTCGTGATCGGCGCCGCTCTGATCGCCTTCGGCAACCAGATGCGCGACCAGATGGACAAGACCGGCACGTCCATCACCCAGTGGTTCGACAAGGCCCGCACCGCCGCCAACACCTCTGCCGGCGCCATCAACTCCGGCTCGAACCCCGGCAAGTAAACCTCCTTTCTCTCTGATAGCATAATACCATACTACTAAGGTATTTGTTCCGAGAATCGAGAATTCTGCAACCAAGGAGGAACAGGACGTGAAAGGCATCTTCAAGAAACCGGAGTCCGAATCGGGCGCCGCAATCATCGAATTTGCGCTCGGTGTCCCGTTCCTCCTGATTTTTGCCATGGCTGCCATGGAATTCGGCCAGATTTCGGCGGCGACAACCGCTGTCGACAACGCCGCCCATGCAGCCGCCCGAGAGCTCGCCGTAAACCCCAACGGTGATGCCTCATCAGCTAAGGAGGCTGCCGCAAATGCCGCCTCCTCTTTTTTCGCTGAAAACATGAAGATCGAGACAGATGTCTCGGATGCCGAGAGGGAAGCGTACACGCACCGGATTCCCGATTCAAACGGATCGTCCTATACGGACAGGGAGTCGAATGTCTCCACCCGGAAATGCACCGCGACCGTATCCGTGACCATCCAGCCACAGACCGTCCTCGGCGACGCGATCTATGCCGCCGGAGGGTTCGGAGGCGGCATGACGATCGAATCCAACGCCGTGGAGTTAAAGGATGCAACGGTGGAAGGAGGTGCGTCCTCGTGGTAAGGACCCATTCTGAAAGAGGCGCGGAAGTCCTCGAGGCCGCCATCGTCCTCCCCATGCTCATCGTCCTCGCATTCTGCCTTATCCAAGTTTGCCTGATAGCATATGAGGGCACCGCGATGAGCGCCGCAATCGAGTCGGCCGCGATGAAGTCCGATTTCTCCGCCGCAATCGCATCCGGAAACGTAAACCAGGCGGTAAAGGATGAACTCGCATCGAACACGCCGGGTATCGTCAAGAACAACATCACCGTGACGAACTCCAAGGTCTCCTATTCGGACAGGTCCGATGAGGCCACCGTCACCGATTCCGGTTCCACGGGAATCACGACCATCTCGAAATCAAGCACCACGGCGCTTCTCGAATCGACCGTCGACTATAAAGTCCCGACCCTGATTTCGGTCGGCAGCTTCGACGGTATCAAGATGTCGAAAACGATCAAAGTGGAGGTCCCGGTTTCCGAGAAAATGGAGGTGTCGCGATGACGCGCGTCCGCAGCGAATCCGGCGCAATCAACATCCTGAACGTCATCATCATGCTCGTGCTCCTCATCGCACTCGGCTTCGCATTCGAACTCTCCGCAGCCCTCGACCAGCAGAACGCCCAGACTAATGACTGCTCCGCAGCCAGGGACACCACCATGGCGTCGCAGAACCTCCTTGTCGCGAAGAACTCCGATGACCCCGGACTCGCAATCGCGACCGCGGCCGTCAAGTCCCTGCGTGCCAACGGGTTCAACGGCGAAGTGGAGGTCTGGTTCTATGAAGCCCCCTCCTCGGCCGTCCCCCAGAGCAAACGCGCGTGGGCCTGGGGCATCCAGACGAAATCGTCCTTGAAAGGATACTTTGCGACCTATTCGCTCGGAGATTTCAATATTCCCATCGGATCGCACGTCACGGCACATGCCGTCCCCTACACTGCGGGAAAGGCATGGAGACCGGCGGATTCGGGTAACGGAAAGTATTCCTTCAAAGCCGGTTCGGACACTCCCGAATACGAGGAGTACACGTCCACGAAAGAGCTTCCGCAAGAAGTGATCGACGAGATGAAAACAGCCGTCAACCAGGCAACGAACAATAAATAGCCTTCCCGATGAGCTAAAATGAAAGGATATCAGGCGACATCATGTGCCAATGCCTGATATCCTTTTGCTATGCCGCGTGTCTGACGGCATCTCTACACAGGAAAGCGAGAAAGGAACACCATGCCAGACACCAACGATACCGATGCGATCCTCGCGAAAGTCCGTTCAGGCGAGCTTTCGGCAGGCGATGCAGCCGCCCTGATCGCGAATCTCCACGCCGCATCCTACAAGGCGATGCAGGACGCGCAGACTGCACAGGCTCCGCAGCCCGAGCCTCCCGCACCTCAAGCCGCCAGCCAGCCGGGCATGTCCCAGCAGGCACCGGTCGCGGCTGCCGCACCTTGCTATCAGCCGCATGTTCCGGCTACACCGGCATATGCCGCCCCGACGCCCGATGCGGTTGCCGAGAAAGCTCACGAGACGGTTCCGCAGCACCCTCAGGTACCTACAGTACAGCACCCTGCTCCCTATGAGCCGCCTGCATATGTCCCGGCTGCATCGGCACCCGAGCCGCATCCGGTCTACGACCAGCCCTCCCCTGCCGTAAATCCGTATCGCCAGCCGGCACCCGACACGACTGCCACGCTTCCGGCGCAGGATGCCACCGCATTCCAGCCAGAAGTGGAAACCGCGTACCATCAGGATTCGCACCTTCCGTATAATCCCCCGCACGAGACCGACAAGTACATTCCCGTCAACGAGATGGAATCCTCCAGCTTCTTTACCGATCCTGAACCTGCTGAGGAACAGGAGCCGAAAAAGAAGCGCGAGAAGCCTGCAAAGCCATCGAAGCCGTCCCGTGCCGAACGCAAGGCCGAGAAGAAGAAGGCCAAAGAAGAAGCCAAGGCAGCGAAAGCCCAAAAGAGGGCAGCCGGCCGCCGTGGCGCCGCGTCCCCCAACGGTCCGAGCCTCACGGGCATGGAGAAGATTGCCGTGAAGGTCTCCCGCCTGCAGAAGGTCACCGCCGGTCTCGCTGTCATCGCCATCCTCGCGGGAGGCGTCGCCGTCGTATCGGAGATCGACGCCAACAACCGAATCGCAGAAGCGTTCTCCGGCACCACCGAAATCGTCACTGCCACGAAGACCATCCACGCCGGCGACGAGATCTCCGCAAGCGACCTCGCCTTCGTTTCCGTTCCGAACAGCACGGTGGCGGACGGCGCGATTACCAAGAAGGATATCGACGACTCCTCCAAGACTCCCGTCGGCCGTGTCGCAACCCAGTACATCGCCAAGGGCTCCCAGCTCACCAACGCATCGACTGCCGGCAAGGACAACCCTGAGTCCCTTGCCGCCGCGATCGGGGACGGCATGGAGGCTGTGACCATCTCCGTCGATGCCCAGTCCGGCATGGGCGGCATGCTCCGCGTAAACGACAGGGTCAAGGTGATCCAGCCCAACGACGGCTCCCTCGGCGGCGATGGGTTCACCGTCATCGCCGACTCCGTGCGCATCGCCGCCCTCGACGGAAACTTCAGCTCCGGTAGCGGCTCCTCTGACGGATACAGCACCGTGACGCTCGAAGTCACGCCCGAGCAGGCAGGCAAGATCCGCACCGCCGGTGGCCTTACCCTTACCCTGCCCTCTTCTGCCGATACCACCGAGAGCGGTGAGTAGCCCATGGCAGACGAAACCGTTCTCAGGATCAAGGAGCGCATCCGCCAGGAGATGCGCGACCTGCTCGGTGTGACCATGGCCGACGGCGGCTCGATCGACCGTCAGGCGCTTCCGGCCCAGATCGACGGTGTCGCCCATGAAGTGTGCGCCGATTTCGGTATCTCCGATGAAAACTGGATCGGCTACATCATCAAAAGCACCGTTGACGACTTTATCGGTCTGGGTCCCCTGCAGCCCTTGCAGGACGATCCCAAGGTCGCCGAGATCTTCATCGATCCAGTCGGCGTCAAACCAGATGGGACATTTATCACGCCGGTCGCCCGCGCCGAAGTGGACGGCCAGATCGTCGACTGCCCAGGTATCGACCTCGTCTCGCATGACGAGGTCGGGCGACTTATCGGCCGTATCGCCGAGGAGGCGAACCGCCGCTGCGACGATTCGTTTCCCGAGATGGACGCCACGCTTGCTGACGGATCCCGTGTGCACGCAGCCCACCCGAAAGTCTCTCCCAACGGCTGGTCTCTCAATATCCGTAAGTTCAGCAAAGACAAGCTGACTGCTGAGGATTTGCTGGAGCGCGGTGCCATGAGCGAGCCCATGTACATGTTCCTCAAATCGGCCGTCAAGGCCCGTGCGAACTTCATCATCTCCGGCGGCACCGGTTCCGGTAAGACCACGATGCTGAACGCACTCTCTGCCTTCATCGGCTATAACGAGCGCGTCGTGACCATCGAGGATACGCGAGAGCTGCAGCTGAAACAGCGCATCGTGATCCCTCGCGTCGCCTGCCCACCGAACTCAGAGGGCAAGGGCGAGTTTACGATGCATGAGCTCCTGGTCGGCGCACTCCGTGAGCGTCCCGACCGTATCGTCGTCGGCGAGTGCCGTGACGATGAGACTTACGAGATGCTTCAGGCCATGCAGACGGGTCATGACGGATCGCTCACGACGATCCATGCGAACGACTGCGCCGGTGCATTCACGCGTATCGAGAACATGATCCTGAAGAGCCAGGGCAACATGACCATGGAAGCGATCCGCCGCCAGATCGGTGCCGCGATCGATGTCGTCGTGCAGGTGAAGCGCTGGAGGGGCGGCTACCGCCGTATCGAGTCCATCACGGCCGTCGAGGGCTTTTCCGACGGTAACGTGACCCGCAACGAACTGTTCCACTGGGAGGGCTCGCCGGAAAACGGCAGGCATGTCGCCACTGGATACCAGCCGGCGCGTCTAAAGGAAAAGATCCTCGACGCGGACGCGGAGTACGACCCCCGTTGGTTCGAAGGCGGTGTCTGGTAATGGAACCTGCCGTCATCATCATGATGCTGAGCGTTTTCTTCCTATTGCTTTCCATCGCCGTCGGCCTCTACTCCCTGTTCTGCGGATTATCGGCTGCCGGCGATGTACGCCGCATGAGGAATTCGACTGCCCTTAGAACCGGCGAGTCGGACGATAAGGACAAAAAAGTCCCCACGCCCCTTCCGCGTCTTGCGGAAGCCGGTATCGAAGTCAATGGCAAGACGTGGATTCTCCTCCTCGTCTTGCTCGCGGGAGCGGGTGCCCTTATCGGATTCATGGCCCTTGGACTTATCGGAATCGGTTTCGCCCTCATCGGGCCCCTGATTGCCGAGCTGTGGGTTCGTTCCCGCGGAAAGAGCCGAAAAGCACGATTCGATGAGCAATTGGCGCGGTCGCTTCCCATGGTCGCGGAAAACATGCGTGCCGGATCCTCGATTGAAAGAGCCCTGCGCTCTGTCGGGGAAAATTCAGACGACCCTCTGAAATCCGAGCTCCTGGCCTGTGCCGGCGCAATGCAAATCGATGGCGATATCGTCGCCGCGCTCGATGACATGGCGAAACGAACCGGCAGCAAGGACCTTGTCCTCCTGCAGGCCGCCGTGGCTTCGCACAAGGAGGTTGGCGGATCGCTGGCTGACTCGCTCGAGCGCATCGGAGACACCATCGACGCCCGGTTGTCGCTCCGTCGACATATCGAGTCGGAGACGTCATCTGTGATCGCATCCATGAAGGCGCTTATCGTGATGCTGCTCATCCTGTTCGCAATCATCATGGTCGGCATTCCGCAGGCATATGATTTCTATACGCAGGACCCGCTCGGCATTCCCGTGCTGATCGTCGTGGTGCTATTTGCGGCAACGGGCTCCGTCATCATCTACAAAATGGCAGACATCGACGTGGAATAGGAGCCAATCGAAATGAATATCCAATATCTCCTCGTGCTCCTGTTCGCCTGCGCTGCCGGCGGTATGACTTATGTTCTCGCCGGCGAGCCCTTCCGCAAGCCGCTGGCGCGTGCCAGGATGTCCATCGCCGCCCGTAAGGGGATGCACGCCAAACCGACGCAGCGCATGAAGATCGCCGAGGCAATCGACCGCGCCGGAGAGGCGTTCGAAAAGGTCATCCCGCTCAAGCTGTCGGAATCCCGAGAGCTGCAGGACAAGCTCGACCTGGCAGGGTTAAAGATAACCCCATCGACCTGGCGTGCCATCTCCCTCGGGATCACGATCTTCACCGCCATCATGCTCGCCGGTGCCGCCCTCGTGGGCGGATACGGAATCGCGATGGCACTCCTAGTCGGAATCATCGGCGCCGTCGGCGGGTGGGCGGTCTGCGGAGTCTGGCTGTCGCATGCGGGAAAGACGCGCGGCGAAGAGATCGATCGCTATCTGCCACCGGCACTTGAACTGCTCACCATTTCCGTCTCAGCCGGCGTGCTCGTGGAGCGTGGATTCAGGCAGCTTGCCGAGAACAAGGCCCTCGGTCCGCTGGCAGACGAGTTCGCGCGTACCGATATGGAGATCTCGCACCTCGGCGTGTCCCGCGTAGATGCCCTGGACCATATGCGCCGCCGATGCGATTCACCGCTCATGGGATATTTCTGCGCGGCGTTAATCGAGGCGACCAGAAAGGGCACCTCGATCTCAGGCGTCCTCGAATCGCAGGCAAAGCTTGCACGCAAGGCGCGTTACGATGCGCTGACCGCGCAGATCAACAAGCTCTCGACGAAAATGGCTGTCCCGCTGGTCTTCTTCCTGATTGCCGTGCTCGTCCTCATCCTTCCCCCGCTCATCATTCCAACCGCAAGCATGCTCATGGAAATCATGTAGACGAGGCGATTAGGCAAAGCGAAAGCCCGGAGTGCTCTCACTGCACCCCGGGCTATATTTTTGCAAGTACAAAAGCAATTGTATAGCAAACTGCTTGAAATATAATATACAATATGATATAATAGTATCAAAGAAAGGGGAAATAAACATGGCACAAATTAGTTTAAGAATCGACGACGACGTAAAGAAGAACGCGGAAACGACTCTCGACGAAATCGGACTCAGTATGTCGACGGCAATCACGATCTTTCTGAAAACAGTGGTGCGCGAGCAGCGCATCCCCTTCGAATTGACCGCCGATCCTTTTTTTTCCAAATCAAATATGGAGCACTTGAACAGCGTGGTGAACAGAATTGAGAACGGAGAGGCAAAACTGAGCCCCCACGATCTTATCGATTAGGAGGGGAATATGGGTATCTTATGGGATGACGATGCATGGGATGACTATCTATACTGGCAGACACAGGACAAGAAGACCTTGAAAAGAATCAATGCCTTGGTAAAAGATATAGAGAGGACTCCTTATGAAGGAATCGGAAAGCCAGAACCATTAAAAGGAAACCTATCCGGTTGGTGGAGCCGAAGAATAGACGAGAAGAACCGAATAGTGTATCGACAGAAAGATGGAAATATACAAATAGCTGAATGTCGCACACATTATGGTAACTAAATATGGGCGGGAAATCTGACGATGGATTCCCCGCCCATATTTGCGTGACGATACTAAAAATATGGCAATCATGTTGCAGCAGATCGATTCAAAGCGAACCGCAAGATATATAATGGAATTTAACTATAGCTATTTCTATGAAAAGGAGTTCCATGCTAGGTAAGATAGAAAGCTGGGTGAGAGTCATCCCGATCTCGGCAGAAGCTTTCGGGTTCGCTGCCGTCGTGGCGAGCGTGGCGCCCGTGCCGGACGCTATAGGCAATTTGGTAACTTCTATCAGGTACATTGCACTTTCGCATTCTGTCTGGTCTGTCCTGCAACCGGCAATTCCAGTAATCATTCTCGCCCTCGCAGCCATTGCGTTTTGTAAAAATAACTATAAAGTTGCACTTGCGGCTGGTATCGCCGCAACTATCTATTTTTTACTTCCGGCTTCCCATATGAGCACTGAGCCAGTTGTAATCCAACTCTGCGATATCATCTGCCTTGACCTCTACACATTAAAATTGTGCGTTCAAGATAACTACGAAGAAACCGGTTATGCCGAATAGGGAGTTGAACGATCCAATGGAAAAAAGTAACGAGATCACCCACGTCAATGCGGAACTCATCCCACAGGATAATTTTGCTGAAAGTGATGATAAGTCACTCTCCCGCCGCCGTGTACTCGAAGCCGGCGCAGCGGCGTTGGCATTGCTCATGATGCCCAAGTTAGCGTTCGGAGCAAGCTGTCCGGGCGGAAATCCTCCGAACGAAAAAGGTTGGTTCGGTTCAGGAAATGGATCTGTTGTCCATCATGGTGGAAACTATATCGGTGTTACATCTAAAACCTGGTGGTGGCAGGTCGGATATAGCTGGGATGCAAGCCAATGGCTTTGCGTCTCCTTCAGGGTATACGTCGAATCGATTTTTACGGATGAGCTCTATGATATTTTTAAGATTCACGTCCAAGCAAAATGCGGCGATGTAAACACTTCAACCGGTCATCGAATCTGGTATTCCAAATATAAAGATAACTATCTCCATTTTTGGGTGAGCAATCTTGGAATCGCCGGAAGTAGCCAAAAAACTGACTGGGAAGACAATAAATACTTCGCTTTCTCAAACGAAAACCTTGGTGGCGGAAATCGAAGTTGGTGGAGCATTACTGGCTGGTCCGATTTGGGATACGACTCCCCGACATATCTCTATAAGCGGAACAATGGTCTTCAAGACGCCTATTTCGGTCTTGGAGTTTATGTTTATAACGTCATGAGCGGAGGCGTTAATAACTGGACTACACCTGACAGAGTTTTTCTTAGCGGATTTACAAGTAACTCTGATTCCTTCATGGGCAGTGATATCCACGCAAGAATCGATAAAATTACCCTCGACCAGGACATGTCCCTGTTCGGCAAGATCGTCGCGATCGTTCCGGATGCCGTCAAAAGCGGATATCAATGTCTGGATGTCGTCAATGCCGGACAGGTATCGATGACTGGAGTCCATCTTTACGGATCAGACGGTACCGGCGCACAGTTCACAATGAGAAACTTCATCATGGGCCTCGGAGCAATGGACGAACGCGGCGGAATCACGTTCTATATCTATCCCGCGCATGTCAAGGGATTCAAGCTCGTACTGAATGCATATGGCGGCCGCACCGAGCTCGCCGCCGCCGCTAGGGAACGAAGAACCCCGTCAACCACTCAAAGCTTGTACCTCTATCAAGATGACAACTCAAACGCCTGCCGGTTCTGGGTCACAAAGAGCGTCGATAAGAACGGCCGATACAACATCATCAGCGATGCGTCCGGCTTTGCGCTCGATCGCGCCGATGGCAAGTTGGGAGACGACACGGCAGTTCGCCTGCATTCCGACGGTATTCACGCTTCCGAATGGACGAATGAGGCGCACAAGTGGCGTATAGAGGAAGTGTTCTTCAAGGGCACGATCTCGCTCGATGCCGAGCGTGTCGAGCCCGGCAAGACGATCTCTGTCATCGACCCGTCAAAGACGTGCACGCCCTATGATTACGCCAAGACCGGTTCAGTGAAATACCTGTACCGCTGGTACTGGATGCAAGATGAGCGGGAAAGCCCGTTTGCCGAAAACAAGTATCCCGAAGCCTTTACGTTAAGCAGCTGGTGCCATCTTGCAAATTGCGGCGATCAGATCTGGCGTGACGCCTATGCCGGCGCGGGATACCCCGTTCGCGACACTAACTTCTTCGTCGAGTCCTTCAAGCTGAGGATCAAGTACGGCACCGGTTTCATCGAGAACAACGCCGACTTCGGAGCAATCTGCTACGCCGGATGCATGGGCATTGAGAATTCGGGAGATTTCTCCTGGTCCGATGTCTGCCGCGACGGCGAGGAACTTGGCAAGGGTGGCGTTAGCAACCGCATTACCGGTATCAAGATCTGGCTTGAGGGAGATATCGCCAAGGAATACGATATCGCCTATCGCGCCTTCATCTATGGGCAGGGCTGGACGGAGCGTTTCCACTCCAACGGCGGTTCTCAGGATAATGCGGAGCTGTGCGGCTCGGATGATGCATCCGGCAGCAAGGGAGCCATCAAGTGTATCCAGGTATTCGCCATCCCGAAGCCGCGCGGTGCCAAGCTGGCACGAGAGTTCGCCGAGGACAATTCGTTTATCCCGGAAAACTCCCATTCGGGTGGCTATCTCACGGCACAGGCGATGCTCGCGCTCAACCTCGATGACACGTCGGGGTTCGATGGGCACAAGATGATCGTCGATGCGTATCAGGGCGACAGTTCGAAGGGCCTGGAAGCTCTGCCCGTGCCGCCGACTCCTCCGCCCCCTGTCGGTATCAAGGTGTTCTATTATGTCGACGGTGAAACCGATCCGTGTTTCGACGAAGAGTATGAGATGGGAACGACCTATCAGGTGAATCCCGATGCGACTGCCGCCGGTCAGAAAGACAACTGCCTCGATCTGGTCTGCTGGTACACGGATCCGGAGTACACGCAGCCCTATGAATCGCAGGAGCTTGCCACTTCGTTGAAGCTGTACGGTTACAACCCTTGCTCGGTGAAATACGATACGACCACCCGCAGCAGCGTGCTGGACACCTCGTATAACTGGTCGACGGACGCCGACCTTGGCACCGCGCTTGATCTGGCAGCCCTGTACCCACAGGACGAAATCGTTAAGTATGGGACGAAGCTGACGTTTGCCGGTCCGTGGTCCGCTTGGTGCGAGGATGCCGGGAAGACGCGCTGCGTATCCAGCACCCCCGGTGTATATGCTACCGCGGCCGCCAGCGGGTCCCCGATCCTCTCGGCGACCATCAAGGGTAACACGACGGTCTACGTCGATTGGCCTTGGAGCGGCTACGACGGTGTCATGAGCGCCCGGTCGTAGCGGATATCGACTGAAGTGACCGAAAGAGGGGCAGATAGAGCTTCATCTGCCCCTCTTTTTTACTATGAGTTTTCAAACGTGAATATTAAGACAAAGAAAAGAATACATGCGATCTATTCAAGAAATGAAAAAGCCTGATATTCCATTACAAATGAAAGATGAATCCATCCGTTAAAATTCGCAAGCGCTTGCGAATAAAAAAAAGAAGAAGGCTGCGGAGAGAGGCCGCAATCTTCTTCTTTTTCCTTTATAAAAATAGGCTGATGCCGGTAGATAGGAATACCGACCAACAAGGTGACTCCCGAAGGAATCCTTGAAAAACAATATTACTATAGCATAGTATAGGTAGTTTGTCTACTTTCTCTGCCGCGTCGGCAAGACATCGTCGGGATCGATCTCATAGAGCCCGAATGCCGCCGCGATCTTCATCATGTCACGCATACCGGCAAGATAGGCCGTATCGACCTGGTCGCAGGCATGGACGCGGACAGCGCGGATAAAGCGATCCGTCACATCCCGAAGCTCCTGCGGGATCTCATGAGAGATCTTGAGCCAATCCTGCTCCGCAAGATGCTCTTCCATCTCACTTTGTCGGAAGCCGGGGTCACGCTCGCTCAACTCGACCATCGATCCGTCCTTCAGCTCAGACAGAGCCGAGCGCAAAGCGACCTGAAAGCTATTTTCCTCCATACGTATCCTCCTTCCGTTAATGCGATATGCTAGTATTATAGCACTATAGCAGCCGAAAAGCAACCGTATGTTCGAGCGCCCAAGGTATATCGCACCTTTCAAAACCGATGAAGGCAATAGCCCGATTTATCCGACACGAGCCTGTAAATGCTCTTCGGAAAATACTCTTCAACTGGGACTGATTCCCTTGCCGCATCGAAGAGGCCGGATTTCAAGGCATGAATTATCCGCTCTTCCGCAACTACCGCCATGAGCTCGCAGTTACTCAATGCGAAGAATATGATCTTCTCCGTGCCGAGTAATTTGACGGCACTCTCCCATACCGATGACAAGAGCAGCGACGAAGCCCCTCCAACTCCCCCGCTCAGCCTACCGATCTCCAACATAGCGAGCTGTCCCGTTGTGCCGGTGAAGCCGATCCGTATATCCGATTTGAGGTTGCGGAATGCATATTCGAACAGCTTCCCTCTCGGCAAGTCGAATGTATCGAGATTGTCATACGTCACGATTGCGGCCGCGTAGCCGTCCGTTTCGGATTCACCCTCGACGACGTAGGTGACAAGCAGATCGAGATAGCGATCGTAGATGATCCCCAACTCGTCATAGCCGTCAGCCTTCCAGGCCGGCGACAGCACCGGATAGATCCTGTACGGTATGACTTCTTTAGCGGGGACCTTATATATCCCGTATTCCATATCAAGGTCGCATATCGGCTGCCCCACATCGAACACATCAACCATTTCATTTCCCATCCGATCTCCTATCGGATGGAAGCGGCGATATCCACCGCGCCACATCCTTCCCATATCAATTCCTCCTGTAATGCTTTGTGTAATAGTACTATAACATCAAAAAAGCGTATTGATACAGCCGACTACATTTACGATGGCTTTCGGTATATTTCGATGAGATCCTTCCAGATACTTCCTATAGTCGCGTGACATGCTCCCATCCACCTTGCAGCTTCGCTGCTAGAGGTGGGGGCTTCTCGCTCAAGGCAACCGATGTCGCCAGTATCGACGAGCTATCCCCGTGTGCCCCACGGTTTCGCTTCCTCTAGGCCGAAAGCGCGAGCCTCATACCCTCGTCCCTGATGTTCAGAGCAGCGTTAACGTCGCGGTCATGGGTGCGACCGCACGAGGGACACGTCCACTCCCTCACCGACAGGTCCTTGGTTCCCGAGAAGCGGTAGCCGCACTCGTGGCAGAGCTGGCTCGACGGGAACAGTCGACCGACGGTGACGAGACGCTTGCCCCGGTCTTCGAGCTTGTAGCTGAGAAGGGCGTGGAACATGCCGAAGCCGTTGTCCATCGTGGACTTGCCGAGCTTCAGGCTCCGGGACATGCCCCTCATGTCAAGATCCTCCACGCACACGCAGTCGTAGCGCTCCACGAGTCCGTTCGCCGCCTTGTGGTGGAAGTCCTTCCTCTGGTTTTTCATCTTCTTGTGGATGCGTGCGACCCTGAGCTTCTGCTTTCGCCAATTGGCGGAACCCTTCTGCATTCGGGAGAGCTTTCGCTGCTCACGTGTCGGGTAGGCACGGTACACCACTGCCCTGTGCATCGTGACCGTCATTTCCGCTCCTGGCTCTCGATGTGGCGGCGGATGACATCGCCGATGTTTCGCTCGATGCGACTTTCGATAACATCAAGTCGAGCCTGGATACCATCATTCCCATGGGACAAGATCTCCTTTGCCTCAAGAGGGAAACCGACAAGCTTGTCCCTATCGAACCAGCTGTAGTCTCTGAGAAGGCTGAGCTGCTTGTCCGGAGCCATACCTTTCGGCCCAAACGGTTTCGCGATATAGCTATCTTCCGCGAGAATGTTGTAGGCATGACACCAAAGGCTTGTTCCGTTATCGAAAATCGGCGCAAGCCTTGTAAATTCAAGTGTTTCAACATTTCGGATTACCCCGAAGTTACGCCAGTGCCGATCTTGATTGGCAAGAATGTAATCACAGGTGAACATCTTCGCCAAGCCTTCCTCTATATTTTTAAGGCCAAGGCTCTTGTAGGTGTCCACCAGAAAGTCATAGTCACTCATAGAATTAGGTTTCTTTCGCGTTGAAAGTACGTCATATGCGGTGACTAGCTCCTCATCCTGTCCGAGCATGTTCTCACATGCGGAATAGATTCGTCCCTTTTCCTCAAAGAGGAAGTAAGGAACGTAATCGTTTCTGCTTAACAGGCGGTTATATAGCGCCGTCGCCACAACTTCGTTCAGAACTTCCTGTCGTGTCGACCCAGTCCCGCCTTTCACAAGGATTCGCTTGCCATTGACGATTTTCCATTTTTTATTGAGATCGCCGCCAAGCGTCGAATTCGGCGACATCAGGTTCGGATTGCCGGACGATTCCTGTCCAAGAGTCAACATTCCAAGATCGTCTGTAAAGTCATTGTCGAAGAAATTGACATCCTCCCATTTCAAAGGATTCTTACTGTCGTTGATCCAGTAACGATCAGACAGCGAAAGTCCAAAATTCTCCTCCACCAGTTCCAACGTGCTATTGAGATTCAAAGAATCGAGAAGTTGCTGAATCTGATGTCGGGACGCCGGAATCGTACGCCGGCGCCACCAGTCGTTGAGCGCACGCCTAGTCACGATACCTTTTGAATCAGCGAGAGCCACGGGTGCATATCTGAGATCATGAACATCAACAATCTTCACCACTGCGTGAATATCGCGGTCGTATCTGAAAGAAACAACGGGGCGGTTCTTGTTCATCAATGTGTATTCAGCCATCTTCATGATTTCCCCTTTTGATATAATAATACAATTATACCATTAACGGCACGACGATTCAATCTCGAGCACTCGACTTGATTCAAGGCATTCGAGCAGCGCGAATCAGATGCCACCCGAATGCCCCGAGGGGCCGCCCTTTATTAAGGGCGGATAACTGAAAGGCGGTACTCGCCGTCTGCAAGGCGCATCGGATAGATACTGTCCGTGAGCCGTTCCTCCAGCGCGACTTCCATCTCATTGATTTCATGAACCATTGCGAGAAGCGTTTCCGGTTCACCGGCTGTCTGCGCTACAACAATGACCTCTGTAATGCTCGATGGAAGGAAGACAAGGCTATCGGTCCCGAACATCTCGGCAAGTCTCCTGCGAACCGACGGGAGCAACATTGCCGCCGCCCCGCCGAACTGTTTGTCTTTCCTGGTCGCCGCAACCATCTTGAAGCCGGATGCGTCATCACGCAGCGTCATGAAATCGACAATCCCTTCAAGGTTGGCAAATGCAGCCTCTCGGATCTTCTGACGGGAAATTCCGAAAGTCTCAAGATGGCTGTCCTGAAGTCGAATCGTTCCGATTCCATCATTCATCTGCATCAGTTCGACGCGATATGTAATCAGCATGTCGAGATATCGATCGAATGTGATACCGGCCTCCGTAAAGTTTTCCTTATTGTTTTCGGATACGACAACTGGATAGATTTTCTCGAACAGCTCACCGCTCTTGAAAAGGGCATTCAGTCTCTCCCCGATCGTCTCCTGGTCTTCCGTCACACAGTATCTTCCGTCGAGATCGATCAGGGTATCGAAAAGTTCCCCGTCTGACATCTGCGCCCAGCTCTCGTTCTGGTAAACGTTTACAGATACCGTTGTCCCGGCATCCAAGGTGTACCCACGCTCGATACCATTGTTCACCGTCTTCTCAGCGTAGCGAAGTCTGAATTTGGCATCCCTCTGTTCCGCGATATGATTCAGCGCCGGCAATCTCATCTCCAATTCCTCCCTGGTCATCATTCTCTGTCCATTCATTTCTCTTCTTTCTTCCATTTGGTTTTCCTCCTTGTTTTTCAACCTACTGTTTTCTTTGGTGCCTCTGTGGGTTCGGCACTCAACATCCGCTCTTCCGTCGGCGCTTCCGAACCCTGTTCTGTTTTCAATGTGCTGGCGATTTCCCGTCGCCGGTATCCGTTCAAGACCACGATGGGACTGAAACGACAAGGGACAAGTGAAACGATGCGCCGTAGGGCAGCCCTTGCGTTTCCGGACCTCGGTGGGCTAGGAAACCCGCGAGCGACGGGGACCGCTCACATGGAACTAACAGGGTCCGGTCGTAAAGATGGACAGATGTCGCGGCTTTGACGAAATCAGCAAGCGTTTGCCAAAATACGGTTCAGCAAAAACATGGAGAGAAACGTAATGGTCGGATGAGAATGAGTGGTAGAATCTTACAAAACAGGGAAGGAGGCAAGTGTTTGAGGGAAATCATCGTCGACAGGGAAAATGGAGCCAAGGCATTCGTCCTATTCGAGCTCACCAAAGGCAACATCGCGGAAATTAAGGACCGATACATTCTGGAGCAACTGCGTTCTGCGATCGATAGCCCATGGAGCACTGCCCTTCCCGACGGAATTCGCTCAGCTCTGACACGTTCGGTTTCAGAAGAGATGGAAGACAGATTCCTTCTCGAGAACATGGACAAAGATACCGATAGGAGCGTCAGGAGCGCTATCAGGAGTGCCGTGATAAAGGTCAAAGGGCAGCATGGGGTCAAAAACGGACCCTGGGCCGATGCATACGGCGATGCCGATGTCCTCGATTATGCCTACCAGGAGATTATCACGCGATTCAGCGATGGTCCGGGCGCCCTGCTCGATGAAATCGAAATCCCTGAAGGATACCGAATTATCTCAGGTGAGAAATGGGCAAGCGACCTTTCGGGAATCGGACGGGAATGGGTCGACGACATCACCCCCTTCCTCCTGCTGGCGGATAAGACCGGAGAGCTCATGATTTGCGACATCCTGTCGAAGCGGACCTTGCCAGTCGTTGCCGTCAGAAGCGATTTCGCAGAACGGTTTGACAGGCTTGCCGACGAAGACGGCATGATCGGCGATAAGTTCTGGACATATGCCTGCATCGCAGAGGCCAGGAGCCGCAATATGACTTTCGATTTCCGCGGTGCGGTATCGAGGGCATTCGAATTGAAGGGGCGAGTCGAAAAAAGCGATTCGCCAGGGCGAGACGATGGAAAGTTGACCGTGAAGGGCGAGATCGCGCGAGCGGGTGCCGATAAACTCGCCGAAGAGGCCAAAAAGAAGGGAGAGTTGTTGCTTGACGGGTGATGCAAGAGAGATCGATTCGACTTGCAGGACGGATGGCAACTCGAATGGGCGATGCGTACCGCGACCCGCATTCCATGCGGTGCCTGACGGCACCTATGATTCGCTCGCCAAGGCTCGCTCGATGGATAGATTTTCAGGATCAAAACGACTAGAAGGAGACGACAAATGACAATGACTAAATTCTCCCGCATCAACAAGCAGCGCGAGGAAATCACCATGCGCGTTCTGGAGGACATGGAGAAAGGCGGTAACGAGTGGAAGAAACCGTGGGTAGAGGCCTCCCCTCTCCCACCGCATAACCCGGTCTCCGGTACCCAATACAGCGGACGCAACTTCCTCTACACATATGTCTACGGCATGATGCGAGGCTATGCCGACCCGCGTTGGGCTACCGAGAAGCAGATCAAGGAAATGGGCTGGAAAGTCCCAGAGAACCTGCAGAACGAACGCGGGGGTATCAATGACGAACTCGGCGTAGGCATCGAGCATTGGGGCATGTACGCCTACATTCCGCGCGTCAAGAAAGACGGAACGCCGCTTACCGACAAAGGGGGCACACAGAAGTTCACCAGGGTCCGCGCCGTCAAAGAGAACGGCGTCTGGGGACGTTACCGTAAAGGCGATAACGGAAAATATGAATTCGAGCAGCTGCCGAGTGGCGTCCATCCGCACCCGGAATGCGACCGCTACTTCAAGGTCTTCAACCTCTCACTTATCGAGGGCGTCCCGCCGCTTCCCGTTCCCGACCTCGCGCCGAATGACGATATCGAAGTCGGGCTCCTTGCCGACGACGTGATCGCGTCGAGTAGGTGCGAGGTGTTCGAGGGGAGCACCGACGGCGCCTACTACAACTTCGTCAATGACAAGATTTCGGTTCCGTCCCGCGAGGCGTTCAACAGCAATTCCTCGTTTCTCGCCTCACTGCTCCATGAGATGGGCCATTCTACAGCGCCCGCACTTGACCGTCAGATGACGGGTGACATGCGCAGCAAGGAATATGCACACGAGGAGATCGTCGCCGAGCTAAGCAGCATCTTCAGCTCCGTCGACCTTGCCGTCAAGGCAGAGACCGACCCCGAGGCCGCCGGTTATGGCGAGCATGTCGCTTACCTCGAGTTCTGGAAGGGGCGTCTCGACAGCGTGGTCGGTACGGACGAATATGAGGCGACCAAGGAAGAACTCTGTGACGATTTCTTTGCCGCCGCTTCCCAGGCATCGCAGGCGACCGACTTCATCATCGATCGCTACGAGCAGGAAGTCGGGCATCCGGCAGCCGGCAAGGAGATCGTGCAGAAGCTCGATATGCCCGAAAAGACAGAGCAGGAAGATCGCGCCGGCCGCAGTCTCTCGCACAAGAAGGAAACGGCTCGTGACGCGTCTGCCCACATGCAGGGCGACCGCGCAGACCTTGTGAACATGCGCGATGAAAATGCCATCGGAGCGTAAGCAAAGGGGAATGGGCAATGGCTAAGTTTGATTTCGATAAACCCGTCGCCAGTTTCAGCTGGTATCTGCAGAACGGCAGCGCCGATGACAAAAGGGGTAACCGTCTCCACGTCGGTACCGGACAGAACGCCCAGATCTATTTCGACCCGGAGAGCGGTGAGTTCATCGGCAAACTCAAATATGTCGACGACTATATCGACCTCGCGGACGGCGCAAAGCAGCATTTCGAGCTGCCCCGCACAGCCCGCGAGTATAAACCGAGCGATTTCAGTCCGAAATTCCCGATCTCTAACGTCAAATTTGAAGTAGATGAGTCCGTGAAGGATTTTATCCACGTCCTGCCGCGCGGTCTCTTCTTCTACCAGAATGAATTCTACGATGCCGTCTTCGGGGACAAGACGGACTACCCGGAATCACTTAAGGATTTTCTCTTCACCCGCACGGGCGACATCGAGGGCGCCGGTGAATTCTATGGAGCAATCGAAAAGTGGCCGCAGAGCGTCTACGGCACCCTCGTGGAAAAGTGCAATGTCGAAAACCGTCCCATTCCGGAATATGAGAACGATCGGGTCCTGCCGCTCGACTACCATAAAGAGCTGCTGGCGTCCCTTAAAGATCATTTCGGATGCGGAGAGAGTAATTACAGGACGCCAGACGACCTGCTCGCTGCCAGGAGCTACGGCTCATATCTCTCCGGTATCTCGCTTAAGTTCAATCCTCAAGACGTTATCGCGGCTGTAGAACATGCTACCGAGACTATTCAGGCCGAGCTGGTCCCCTATCTCTCAGACAGCTTCGGACCCGATAGATATCTTCCCTGCGGCTGCCATGTCGCCGTCCAGATGAATAGTTCGATTGAAAATGCGGCGCAATCGATCAAGGAGCTGCGGGATGCCGGAGTGGATCTTGACGCCTTGCCGAACCTCAGCTGCGACGAATGCAGCCAGCTCGCCGCCAAAGTCATTCCCTATGCGGAGAATAGAGCGCAACCGGCACCCGACCGCAGCCTGGGACACAAACATGAAGTGAACCGCGATGCGGCGCAGCGGATACAGGCAAGTCGTGAAAACGCCGTAAGCATGATCGATGACCATGCGATCCACGCATAAAGGAGTAAAAACAGACATGGATACTGAAATAACTCTCGATCTTAATAAACCGCTCTTCAGCTATAGCCGATACGAAATAAACGATCACGGTTACGGGGATGACTTTATCCACCGCGCCGGCGACGGCGTCAACATGCAGGTCTTTTTCGATCGGGCCACCGGCGAGTTTGTCAGCAAGGGCGTGTCGATTTCCGATTTCACCAATCTCATCGAAGGTGAATCCACCCGTGACACGAATGCCTGGACTAGACACTCGCTCGACCCGAAAGAACTCCTTCCAGATGACATCTCCAAAGTCGAAATCAATGATGGGATGATGGCCTTTCTGAAAACGTATAGGTTTAACGTATCCGATGAACACACCGGTGACCCTATCCGACAAGAGATATATGATTTTGATTTCAAAGATACCGATTTCTATAGTGCGCTTTACGGTGACGTCGGAAACTGGCCGCCTGCTGTTTTACGTGGAATTGTCGATAGATTTGCCGAGACCGGCACGCATGGGCTCGAATTTTATAGCGAGTATTCACTACCGACCGGCTACCATGAAAAACTGTTCGACGCCTTGAAATCATATTTCAAATGCACCGGCGAGGACTATACGACTATCGATGAAACTATCTATATGGAATACCTCGGCGGCGCCGATGTCGATGGGTACAGCCTGAAGTTCAGTCCCGAAGCCCTTGTCTCGGCAGTTGAAAACGGCTCTCGCTCGCTCGAAGGTGAACTTGTCCCATTGATAGACTATGAGCTGATCGGCGGAGGCGAAACGTATGAATATCTCCCCTGCGGCTGCCAAGTCGATATTCCCATGAATGATTCCATGGTCGCCGCATCTCAGTTCCTTAGAGATCTGCAGAATGCCGGAGTGGATATCGGCAAACTGCCGAACCTCAGTTGCGACGAATGCAGCCAGCTCGCCGCCAAAGTCATCCCCTATGCGGAGAATAAAGCGCAATCGGCACCTGACCGCACCCTGGGACATAAACGTGAAGTGAACCGCGATGTGGCGCAGCGGATGCAAACTGAACGAACGACGGTCAACCAGATCCGTGAAGCAGACACCGTAGGCGAATAGATAAAAGGAGCGAATCACAATGTCCGATTACATCAAATATATGTACCGCGAATACCTTGAAGGCCGCACCCGTATCAAAAAAGTCAATGAGGACCAGCCATTATTTCCAAACACCGGCGCCGGCCTATTGATCCAAAAAAACAAACTTACCGACGATTGGACCGCGCTGAACGTCTCCGACGGGCATTATGAGGAGGAGTCTTTCAATCATGAAGCCCTTGCCGCGGCCTTTCTTCAGGGCGCGAATATGGGACAGCTGCGTATGTTAAACGAGATACTTGACCGCGCCCGGCTGAACGGACCATATTGCCTGGAAAACGTCGCCGACGCATTGCTGTCTTTTGCACCAGCGTGCAAGGCTGAATCGCTCATGGAAAACCCCATGCTGCATTTCATCGAGCTTTCCAAGTCCTTCTCCAAGAACGGCGGCATCTACGATCCCGTCCACGGTATCTATATCGACTCCAAAGTCAATGGGATGGGCGATGTCCCACATTTCACGTTATATGATGTGTCGGTCGCAGACATCGAGGAATGTATGGCCTGGGGTACAAAGCACCTCGATGAGGTTCCCGGACAGATCCATGTCGTGAACGGTTCCCCCCACATCGCGACAATCTACGTTACAGGTCCAGATGACCGTCGAATCAATGACCTTATCTTCACGCTTTGCGAAGACGGTCGCTGGTGCGATGTCTCGGAACTCAATGCGGAAACGCTCGCCCGTTTCAATGAAGTCATTGCAAAGGCGGACCGTATCGAAGCGGGTATCGTAAAAGATGACGAGTGGCGCGACGGGATGGTCGAGCAGGTGTCGGGGTTCATGGATAAAATCAAGGATATGGATGCAGAGGAGGCGGAAGGTGCCGACACGGTGCTCGCCGAGACATTCAATTCGATTGACGCCCTCTCGACCGATGCCGCGATTGATTTGCTGTGCGTCTATTCGAGTTGCGATGCATCCGGACGCGATGCCGTCGCCAAGACGTTCTATGCTTTGTCCGGTGAATCATTCGACTCCTATCTCATGATGGCATCGGAAGTATGTAAGAAAACGCTCGGCATCCTTGAACCCGAAGCGCCACAGCCTGCAAAAACTAAGAACCTATCCCAGAAAACAATGTCGTCGCGTGAGGCATCGACTCGATTGTCTGATGAGATCGGTGCGAAGTCCTGCACACGCGATGAAGGCACCGTCGGAGAATAACAAGGAGAACAAAATGATCTCGGGTAATGAGAAAAACACCGCTTCTTCCGTCAACGAAGAAATCAAAGACATCATCATGTCAAGTTACACCCAGGACGAACTTTTCCAAGCACTGCTCTTCTCGGACGCCTTGGAAGGAGTACTCTCCCCAATCGATGTCCAGGCGTTGGAAGACCGCTCCACTGAAATAAAAATCAGGGATGCATACTTCGATTATTGCAACGGTAAAACTGACATTGTTGATATGGACAAAAACAGTGCACATGAGCTCTTGGATAGATTTGGTGAAGACCTAATCGGTCCGGACGATGCGGGGCTCTTCCTTATCGACGAGGAAGACGGCATGTTCACGGCAATCGACAATACGACTGACGACTGCTGGACCGAAAGCTTCCCGAGCAGGGAACTCGCCGTCGCGTACCTTTCAGGCTTCGAGTTCGATCTTCTCGAAGACTATATCAAGAGGCATCCTACCGAAACTGCAGCATCGCAAGACGGTTTTAAGGATGACGATCGCACAGCCATCAATCTGTCCCAGAAAACCGCTTCCTCCCGTGAGGCATCGACTCAACTGTCTGATGAGATCGGCGTGAAGCCCTGCACACGCGATGAAGGCACTGTCGGCGACAGCTGATCAGTGAACGGAGGTCTAGGGTTATGACACAGGTAACATATGGTCAAAAAGGCTATTTAGGTGCATCGATGAGCGTACGCGCTGCCGAGGCGTATGAACAGGGCGAGATGCCGATCAGCAGATGGACCAAAACCGCAATCATTCAGGCGGTCAAGGGCTACTGTTTTGATTTCGATCTGGCTTACGATCCGGATATCGAAAAGAAAACGAAAGCCGAACTCGTTAAGGAATTCCTCGAGTACAAATCTTGGCATCATTCCAGCCGTACCGCCCGCGAGGTCGAGTTTTTCGGTCTCAATGAAGATGCCGTCTGCCGGAGCTTCGAACCGATGAGCCAAGAGCAGGTTATCGAACGCGATAGGCAGATGGCGGCCGAGCAGGCTGCACAGGAAGCACGACTTCAATTCATGAATGCTCGCGAAAAAGAATTCGAGCAGAAATTTGAATGTAACCCATCGAGCGTTCTGACCTATGAGGCCGTTCATCCCGAGATGTGCACGCGGTTCATCGCACGACGTAAAAAAACCGAGATGATTTCTTACCGATTGCCAGCTGAAGCAGTCAAGGCCGGTATGAAAGAAGAACAGGTCTGCCCTCTCGCATATGCCGGGTATAGCCGTGTCGGCTATTTCGACGTCTTCATGCAGGGAACAGGGAAGAAACGGCATTGGGAGGATGTTGACTTCGAGGCTCTGACTGAAAAATTCGATAAGGCTGCCGAGAAGGGGAAGCGTGCGAAAATGCAACCAAAGGCGAGACTCGATGCAAAAAAGGCTTGCGTCGATGAAGCGATGAGGGTGATGCGGGAACAAACCGACAATTCAGGCGACAAAGAACAGGAGAATCAAAAATGAGTTTCACAATGGACAATATAACGAAGCCTTGCTAAGCGTTATCGATAAGAACAAGCGGTATGCAATTGAGGCGTTGCAAAAACCTACAACCGTGTATAAAACCGAGGGATTCAAGAATATCCTATACACCCTGATGGTTGCACCGCAGCTGCAGGACAGTCAATCTGTTCTCGATTTTCTAAATCGGGATACGCTCGAAAGCAGCCTTGCAGAAACCATCAACAACCTTATCGACGAAATCAAAGTCAAAACGAGCGGTAAAACAGACGAACTAACTATCTGTCGGGTTGCTGAGAATCTATATCTCGATTCGTTATGCCAAGAGCATGACAGTTTGCTAAATGCGATGATCGATGCGTTTGAGCAAGACGGATGGAACGTCAAGCTATACAAAGACTATCCTGGATATTTCGAGATTGAACGTTGGACCGACGGTACAGAGGACCACGTAATTCTCTGTATCGACCTCCGCAGTAAAGGTCTTGATTCTCCGAGCAATTGGAAAGATGAGATCAACGACCTTGTCGATAGTTGGGATGTTGAAGAAAGATCCTTTCTCAACCTTCAATTTGCTCCTGGTACACCATCACTTTCGGAAATTATTAAAGATTTCCAAGATTTCAAAGATAACGAGCTTAGCAGGCTTGCTTTTATCACCAAAAATGTGGCTGATGCCTGGGAAAGGAAAAGCATGGGAAATGAAGACTTGCCACTGTGGCGAGAGTCACACAACCTTTCAGCAAAGTGCGCGCGCATTACTGATATCTCGCATAATTTCTCAATGCGCCCGAAAGATGAATCATTAACACATGATGGTGAAAACACTAACAGGTAAGTAGAGGGAAGTCAGATTGGGGGGCTGGCTTTCCTCTTTTTGCGTTCGTTGTAACTGACATGAATACATGGTATAATAGTACTAGCTGCAAAACATAGGGAGGAACGCAAATGAACAAGTTGGAACTTGAGCTGGATGAGAAAAAAGTGCTTGCTGATGGTGAGTATAACCTTGATGAGCTTTACGGATATATCGACTACACCGCCGTGACCGAGAAGGGGCTTCGTAAGGAAGGAAACTTCTACATCGAGGATGATCCGGTTGACGACGGTTTTGGAATGATTGCTGCTGTCGAGCTGATTCTTCTCCGGAACGATTGGTTCCGGAAATACGTGAAGACACTCAACTGCTACTGGTGGGATGAGGAAACAAACAGTTTCGATGTTGAGGATGGGATTGAGGAAGCCGTGAGAAATTGGGGTTCATTTCATTCGGGCACCTATTCCTTCCCCACCGGCATCCGGAAAGATGCGATTCCGATGCACAAGCTGGAACTCATCTTGGATGAGCAGAGAATCATCGACGACGGGCTTATCAGGATCGATGATGTGAACAATTACCTCACAAAGCTGATCGTCGAGACAAATGGTCTTCGCAGGGAGGGAAACTTCTATATCGAGGAGAATCCTGAAGACGGTCTGGGTGCAATCACCCATATCGCCCTCTGTCTCTCGAAGCAGAACTGGTTCAGGAACTACGTGAAGGTCCTGAAGTGCTATCGTTGGAATGCCGATACGCAAGATTTCGATATCGAGGATGCGATTCAGGATATGATTTTTGCCGATTTTCCAGTCAGCTAATATTTTGGAGTGCCCATGGGAAAGACGTTAAAGAAATATCTACTTTTTGATCTTGACACCACCGCTCTTAAAGAAGAGTTCGGACCAAAGAGATATACAGTTGCCTATTCCATGATCAGACAATTCCTAGAAAACTGTGGCTTCGAACACAAACAAGGGTCTGGGTATCTTTCCGCTGAACCGATCTCTCTCAACCAAACAATCGTTATCTACCAAGCCATGACAGAAGAAATGCCATGGCTTGATTCATGTTCCAAGACAATGGACGTCGGAAATGTCAGGGGATTTTACAACCTAAAGACGTTGTCGCAAAACTTCGTCGCCGACAATGCCGTCGATAACTCACAACTTGAGCTTACTGATTTTGATAGAGCTTTTCCGACGGTCGGTATCTCTCACGATGAAAGCATGTCACGACGATATCTGATGTTCGACCTAGACTCCGCTAGCCTTAAGAAGGAGTTCGGGCCAACACGATACACTTTGGCATATTCCGACCTAAGAGAAGCACTTGAAAATCGCGGTTTCGAGCATAGACAAGGCTCTGGATACCTCTCAAAAGCTCCTATTTCTAAAAACAAATTGATCGTGCTCTACGATTCGCTTGTTGAAGAACTTCCTTGGCTTAACACTTGCTCTACAGCTATGCATTTTGCAGATATCGGCAAAACCTTCAATTTGAAAACCCTTGCAAGAAACAGTAGCGCCTCAATCTCTGATGTCGAATTTTTTAGAAATCAAGGTACACAAAAAAGAACATCGCGTGCGAGCGCTGAATCAAAAACCCAGTCAGCTCGTGCCACCGGAAAAGACAACATCATTCAATTTGCGCCTCGTCAAAATGGCAAAGATATTCCCTCTTCGAAAGGAACTTCTCTTGCCTCTAAATCGCAGAAATACGTTGCTATGGCAAATGCCCTCAATGTTGCTTCGAAAAGCTACGTGTATCGTAACGAAGTTGCACGGTAGCTGATAGAATTAGCGTAATGAAGAAGCTGCGCATGTGGATCGTGTACAGTATGAACAATCGGAAGGTTTAGATAATGGATATTTACTCTACCCTGCTCGGTGCGTCTTTCATTACGCTGATCGTGTTGTTCGGCATCGCGATTGTGACGCTTGTCGGCAAGTGGAAGGTGTATGCCAAGCTCGGCATGCCGGGTTGGTACTCCCTCATCCCCGTCTTCTCCGACTACAAGCTCTGCGAGCGAGTCCGCGGCGGTGAGGAGAACAAGACATTCCTCATGGCATATCTCATTGTGCTGATCTGCTCGTGGGTGCTCTGTTGGGCGCCGGCGGTCAACTGGATTCTCATCATTGCACAGTTCGTGATGAACATCATCGTCCTCAATGATCTTGCCCGCACTTTCGGTAAGGAGTCCGCCTATACGATCGGCCTTGTACTGCTCGGTATCGTGTTCTGGCCGATGCTCGGGTTCGGCGAAAGCGAGCCTGTAGACACTGAGGATGATAGCGATACGAGCTACGAGGTGCTTTAGTTTAAATTCGCAAGCGCTTGCGAATTTCAATGTCTGAAAGGAAAACTGGATGGATTCCTACTCTACCCTACTCGGTGCGTTTTTCTTTACGCTGGTCTTGCTGTTAGGCATCGCAACCTTGACCCTTGTCAGTAAGTGGAAGGTGTATGCAAAGCTCGGCATGCCCGGCTGGTACTCTCTCGTTCCCATCTTTTCCGACCGCAAGCTTTATGAGAATGTTCGTGGCAACAAGGAGAACAAGACGCTTGTCAAGGCGTATCTCATCATTTCGCTCCTCACCATCGCACAGCTCGCGACGATCATCATCTTCCTTAACAACCTCGTCCAGATATTCGTTTAGATGAAATTCGCAAACGCTTGCGAATTTGGATGAATCGAACACCGGGTATGTGACTGGTTGTTTTCTTTTAGAGTTAACAGGGCTACCGTCAGTACGGCGATAGCCCTGTTTGCTGTCTTTATCTAATTATCTTGTTTGACGTTCCGTTCTACAATAACATCAGTTTTCGCCGAGGTAGGCTACCGCGCCGCTGCTTCCTTGAATTTCAAATTGGGCGTCCGGGAAATCGACAGACAAAGGCATAGTCCCAATCCGGATCGATCACACCTGGCGCTCCTGTACTAAAGCGAGCGTTTTCCCTCCAATTTTCTAGGGTCCAAGAACTCAGATCTTCGGATAGGTTCATGCAGCCATAGAACATCCTGTTCAAATCTACTGCCCGCGAAATATTCCATGTTTCGGCTCCAATTTTTCTTAGCCTTTCGCATCCGTAAAACATCTCATGCAAGTTAATAGCACTGTAGAGGTTGTAGCCGTCCATGCCGAGCCGTTCTAGCGATTTGCAACCATAGAACATTCGACTCGTATCAGCCACCAACGGCATTCCGCAGCGCGGCATCCTGACCTGCTCAAGGTTACCGCAGCTTTCGAAAAGACCCTGAGCTGCAGTCGTGTATGTCGTATCCAGTTTCTCCAGATCGGCTGCACGGAGATTTTCAAACCGGTTGAACCAATGGCAGAGTTTCCTCGGTTTTATCCCGCCATCTACAACGGAAACACTGGTAACGCGATCAGCGATCGCGTCAGTTGTCCAGCAATGATCGCTAAAATTTTCGAAGACCTTCGTTACACGCTTTCCAGCAAATTCTGTTCCCACCACAGGAATGTGCCCATAACGATAAAAGGTAAGTGATTCATCGTCTACGGAGTATATGGCAAATTGTCTGTCAGCCATCTCGATTCCTTTCTCTCGGCCTGCGGCAATATGATTGCCTAACAAACGAGAAGGTCTTAAAACCGCGGAATCTATGGTCGAAATTGTTTCAGATGAACGATATGGACAAGCCATACCACTGGCTTAAATCTATCCTTACATTCAGTCCCACCATAAAAGACCGGGCTTTCCTGTTTGCAACTCCCCAGGTTGAAACGTGGTTGTTTGACAAGAGGTATGCGATTGTTGAAACGGCACGTGAAGCTGGCTATTTGCAAAGGCACCGCAATGCGGAAATTGGTAAAATATCAAATCGATCCTCTTGAATACGCTGCAAGACTTGCAGCCGGAAAAGGAAAGGAATGATGCAAGACATGAACGAAACAGACAACAAGCAAAAGAAAGGAGGAGGCATGTTTAACAAGATCAAGGCCGTCGGTCGCCGCGCTGCGACCGTTGCCGCCGGTACCGTACTCGTTTTGTCGCAATGCCTGGGCAGCTTCGGTGCCGCATTCACGCCGAGTACGGCCTATGCAGATACTTCAACTAAGACGGCAACCGTCACCCTCGCCGATACCGAGAACGGCAGCCTGTCGTTTGTCGGCAGGGACGACGACACCAAGACCATTACGGTGAATGTCGGCGAGACGGTCGCAATCAAGGCCTCTCCCGCCGACGGGTATTTCGCCGACAGCCTCTCCGTCTTCAATAACTCCGATAACGATGCCTCAGCCGTCTCACTCAAGGACGGGATCGGCACCTTCAAGGTGACCGGCAGCGCCACCGTTTCCACCATGTTCTACGAGAACGGTTCTAACGGCTCCTCCATCCTCAAGGCCGTGAAGGTCAAGGAGGGTAAGGCCAACAAGGCTATCGACGAGAAGACCTATATCAAGGAGAACGCCGATTCCAAGTACGTCGGGCTCGGCGACAAGCTGGAGAAGAAGGATGTACTCACCGTGACCACCACGGTCGTCGACTCCAACAACCTCCCGAACGCCTCTCTCGACAACCTCTGGGCCGACGATGACGGCGATGGCATGTCGGACCATGCAGACGCGCTGCGAGCAAACGCAGTGAGCCATGCGATTCTCTATGACCTCAACGAGGATTCCGACTACTATGTCGGCTACGCCGGCTCCCGCATCTCCGGTGCCACCCTTGCCGATTGGGGTGCGTCCGAGAACAACGCCGACGCCAAGATGCGCGACGGATTCGTGTTCGACGATGCCACCGGTCTCATCTATGTGCCGAAGAAGTATACCGAGAAGAACAAGAAGGGCGAGCTCAAGGTCGCTTCCTCCCGTATCCAGCTGCTCTATGCAACTGCAGACAAGGGTGCAGAGAACAGCATCAGCGTCAAGATTTCCGAGGACGGCGTGGACGGGGATGTCGCCGAGAACGGAACCGCCAAGGTCGATATCCTCGCCACCGACACGAAGATCGTCCTTGCCAAGGACAAGACCGCCCGCGAGTCGCTGAAAGACAGTTCGATCGATTCCGTCATTGCGAACGGCATCGAGTACACCCGCGATATGGACATGTGGTCCTACGATGAGGGCACCGGTACGCTCGAGCTCAAGCTCGCTCCGGCCGGTGTCCGTACCGTCAAGGTCAAGCTGACGAACGATACCGGCAAGACTGTCGGCAACTTCCTCACCTCTATCGCCACCAAGGCATTCGCCGGCAACGTGAACAACATTGGCGCCTGGAAGTTCAATACGGCACCTTATGTCGGCATGACCTTCCACACCAACGGCCACAACAAGTACACCGGTACCCCGACCGGTGGATACACCATGCCGGCAGTCGAGAACCCGTCCGGCGGCCGCTACGAGGCGAAGACCATCTACCAGGCACTCGGCACCCAGGGCGTGGATGTTTCCGCCCTGCAGTCCGGCAACTACTCCATCGAGCGCACCTGCACGATCAACGCGCAGACCACGTCTTCCGGCGTGGAGATCCCCAACGCCGCAAACCTCAACCTGACTTGCGGCCATGTCGGCGTCAATCCGTCCGGTCAGCTCCAGAACGGCTACAACCAGCCGAAATACACCGATGACGATTACGGCCAGACCGTCCGCGTCGCTGCCGTGTACGGCAACGAGGCTGTCGTGGGCGTCACCGTCCCGACTACCTTCACGCAGGCAGGCGCCGGCTTCTTCAAGGTCAACTGGCAGCTCAACAAGGTCAACGTGACCTTCAGCAAGATCTCCGCCGATGCCAAGGTGACGGACGGCAACGGCGAGTACTCCTATGCGGGCGCAGAGTACGATATCTACCGCACCCGTGACAACGCGCTGGTCACCCATATCACCATGGACGGCAACGGCCATGCCAGCTACCAGCTCGACCCGAACGAAAGCTATTACGCCGTCGAGACCAAGGCCCCGCAGGGTTTCCAGAAGCACGAGGGACATATCGAGTTCTCGACCGGTAACAGCGCCGGGGAACAGCAGCTCAAGGACGACCCTGGGTATGTGAAAATTACCGTTGCCAAGAAGGATTCCGCTACGAGCGGAAATCCCCAGACTAGCCTTTCCCTTGAAGGTGCAGAATACAAATGCACTTCCATCTCGACCCCTGGCTGGGAAGCGACCGGAAAGACTGATGCGAACGGTGTTTTGTGGTTCGATCGTGTTCCTCTCGGTGAAATTCAGATCGTGGAAACCAAGGCACCCGCCGGTTACAAGTTGGACACTACCGTCCATTCATATACGGTTAATGCCGGCCAGTGGATTGATGCCACCAAGGTTGACGGCGGGGCCATCGAGCTTGAGCCGGAGGATGATTTCGCCGAGAACCCGCAGGCGTTCGATGTCGAGATCGCCAAGACCAAGGGCGGCGAGGACGACAGCTGGGAGTCCGACAACGGCCATGGCAAGCCCGCCGTCGGCGTGCAGTTCCAGATCATCTCGAACTCCACCGGCAAGGTCGTCGGCACACTGACCACCAACGAGAGCGGATTCGCCTCCACCAAGGATGCCGATACCTGTGATGAGACTTCCATCTCCGAGGACAAGACGGATGATGCAACCCGTCCGTGGTTCGGCGAGGGCAAGCGTAATGCCGGCATCGACGGCGCGCTGCCGATCGATCAGAAGGGCTACACAATCCACGAGGTGGATTCCACGGTGCCCGAGGGCTATGACCATGTCGATGACTGGACTATCTCGGCAGATGAAGAGGTCAACCAGAGCACGAAGTACTACTCCGTGATCGACAAAACGTTGACGAGCCGACTCCAAATCGTTAAATGCGACGCGGAGACGGGCAACACGATTCTGCTCTCCGGCTTCAAGTTCCAGATCCTCGATGCTGACGGCAAGGTCGTATCGTTTGACGATCCGTATGACGTGAACGCCAAGATCGATACGTTCACCACCGATGCGAACGGTCAAGTTTCCATGCCCGGAAAGCTGAAGTCCGGCAAGTACGCCGTCAAGGAAATCACCACCTCCGCCCCGTATCTGCTCAACAGCGAGACGGTCGGCTTCGAGGTCTCCAAGGATTACAAAGACGCCTCTCCCATCACCGTCGTAAAGGTCTTCGACAGGCAGGCTATGGGGCAGGCGACCATCACCAAGTCCTGCGCCGATGACGGCAAGAATCTCAAAGATGCAGAGTACGATGTCGTCGCGCAGGAGGATGTCGTCTCCCCCGATGGCACCGTGCGTGCGTCCAAGGGACAGGTTGTCGACCATGTGACCACCTGTGACGATGGAACCGCCACCACCAAGAAACTCTATCTCGGTTCCGGTTCCGCAACCTATGCCTTCATCGAGACCAAGGCTCCGAAGGGCCATGTGCTCGATACGACCCCGGTCGAGTTCACCCTTTCCTATAAGGACGACAAGACCGATCTCGTGACTGCTTCCGTAGAGCAGAAGGACAAGCCGACCAAGGTAAAGGTCAACAAGACCATTCTCGGTATCGATGATGTCCTCGCCGGCGCCAAGTTCGACATTTGGAACATTGATGACCAGGAGACCTTCCAGACCGGAACTTCCGTCGCAATCCGCGCCGATGAGGGCAAAGAGGTCTCCGTCAAGCAGAATGTCTCCTCTTCCACCGTCACGGTCAATTCGAATGAATATTCGATTGTCCTGAAGGACAAGGACGGCAAGGAGATCGAGGTCGGAAGCGACACGGCTGTCGAGGCCGGTGACTACACCGTCGTGGCTAAGAAGGGCGACGATGAGGTGAAGCTTTCCGACGCCACGATTTCCGTAGACAAGGGCAAGTCCTATACCGTCGCCATCAAGAACCATATCTTCGGAACTTCCGCAGAGCTCAACGAGACCGGTGACTCGGTGCCGAGCGTGAATCTGACGTGGAATGCCGCCCGCAAGGCATACACCACCGACAAGACCCTTGCCTCCGGCAAATACACCGTCTCCGTCGATGGCGGCGCGGTTGGAAAGATTTCCGTCACGAACGGCGAGATCGCCTACGCATCCATCTCCGATGGAAAGGTCGAAGCCGAGCCCGTCCTCCTCAAAGACGGCAAGAAGTTCACCGAGCGCACCACGGACGCGAAGGGCGAGTTCGACGTGAAGCACCTCACCACCGGTTCCTACCGCATGGTCGAGACCGAGGCTCCCGCCGGCTACATCGAGAACCCGAACGTTTTCGCCTTCACAGTCGATTCCGACGGCATGACCGAGGGCGTGACCGAGTACACGATCGATGTCACGGACGACTACACTAAGCTGCATGTCTCCAAGCGCGATATCACGAATGAGGCCGAAATCGAGGGCGCGAAGCTCACGCTCAAGGATTCCGATGGCAAGGTCATCGATTCGTGGACTTCCACCACGGAGGATCATGTGATCAATGCCCTCGCGCCCGGCAAGTACACGCTCACCGAAGAGCGCACGCCGCACACTTATGATGTAGCGGAGTCCATCGATTTCACCGTGGAGAAGACCGGCGAGATCCAGACCGCCGTCATGTACGACAAGCCGATCTCCATCAAGGGCGAGATCGACAAGCGCCAGGAGATCGCTGACCCCACGCATCCGTATACGGAGGCTAACGGGGACGGCGAGAACAACGCCGATACCAGCACGTCAGATGACGGAAGCTATGATTACACCCTCGATTTCCGCTCCACCTCTAACACCTGGACGGATGAGTTCACCGTCGAGGACGACCTTTACGGAGTCATGACCGGTAAGGCCACCCTCGATTCAATCACGACCCCGCAGGCGTACAAGGACTTCGATGGCAAGATGAACGTCTGGTACAAGACCGATCAGACACCATCCGATTACTCCGACGAATCCGGTGCCAACCAGACCCTTTCCGACGGACACGGCAATCCGTGGCTCACCGACGAGTCCAATTCCGAAACCCTTGGCGAAGACGGCCGCAAGATCGATTACACCGGCTGGAAGCTTTGGAAAGCCGACGTGTCCACCACCGAGGCCGAGGACCTTAAGGTGTCCGACCTCGAGCTTGCCGAGGGCGAGCACGTCACTGCAATCCGTTTCGAGTACGGGCGCGTCGAATCCGGCTTCACCACGCGTGAGGACGATTGGAACCGTGACGGCATCAAGGACTCCCATGATGACGTGAACGACGCAACCGAGACCGCCAAGGGCAACGGTTCGTACTCCGATGGGGTCTCCATCCTCGTCGATCTCGACGGCTCCGGCAAGTTCACGGCATTCGGCAATAACGGTCTCGGCGGTAAGATCAAGCAGAAGGATGGCACCTATACCTGTAAGGACGGGGATACCGTCTATTCCCTCACCCTGAACAAGGACGGGTCCGCCTCCGCGAAGATGACCGATAAGGACGGCAAGGAGACCAAGGTCGACCTCGCCGCCGGTCAATTCAAGATCAGCGAGGGCGTTTCCGGTGACTATGCACCGGCTATCGTCCATATGAAGGTCACCGACGATTACCGCGATGGCGACTCCTTGGAGAATTACGCCAAGGTCGACCTCTACCGCAACGGCGGTGGCGAGGACCAGCTCGAGGACCATGACAATGACAAGGTGAAGCAGACCCCGAAGTCCGATTCCGCCATCATCGGCACCACGCTCACCGGCGAAGACGGCAAGCACACCGTCAAGGTCGGCGAGAAGGTCGAGCTCACCGATACCGTCTCCTACACGAATATCGAGGCAGGTGTCGAGCATACCGTCACCGGTACGCTTATGGATAAGACCACCGGCGCTCCCCTCTCCGATGGGGACGGTAACCCACTCAGCTCGAGCGTCACCTTCACTCCGGAGGAGAAGGACGGCACCGTCGAGGTCAAGTTCACCGTCGATACGACACATCTGGACGGCCACGATCTCGTGGCATTCGAGACGCTGACCACCAAGGAAACGGAAACCGACAGGGAGACCGGCGAGAAGACAACCGTCGACAAGACCGTTGCCGAGCACAAGGACATCGACGATGCGAACCAGACCGTCACCGTCACCAGCGACAAGTCCTCGATGGCTCAAACCGGCCGCAACATCCTGATCGGCGCCGCAATCGCGGCTGCCGTCGCCGCCGGTGCGGGCGGTACGTATATCTACCGCAAGCGCCATCAAATCGATGACGCCGACGATATGATGGAGTAACCTTTAAGAGGGGCTTCCATCGCCTACTGAAGGGGCTATTCGGGGCAACCCGATGGCCCCTTTTTCACTAAAAAGGAAAGGAATTGAACATGACGAAAAGGAAAAGGATAAGCAAGATCGTTAACGGGATGCTGCTCGTCATCTGCATCCTATCCGCGGCCGCAGCCCTTCTGCTGGGAGGAGAGACGGTTAAAGAAGGCTGGGAATACGATAGCCTCGCAAAGGACGCTGAGGCTCAGACGGCAGACGGAATCGACTGGACCATGCTCCGCGGCCGCAATCAGGATATCGCGTCTTGGCTCAGGGTCGAGGGAACAACTATCGACCTTCCCGTCGTAAATACACGTAAGGGAGACCCCGCGGACTTCTATCTGAGCCACGATTTCGACCGTAATCCGTCTTTCGCCGGTTGCCCATACCTAGACGCAAGGGGTACGGCAGACGGACCACACGCACTCGTATACGGACACCACATGGGGTTTACCGGTCAGATCTTCTCCCCTATTTTCGCGACCTACAGGCAAGCGGAATTCGACAAAATCGGCGAGATGTATTGGTTCACCCCCGATAAAGGACGGCAGGTTCTCAAACCTGTCATGGCGATGTCTGTCGATAAGAAATACCAGCCAATCCAGACGTTCGATTTCACTTCCGCAGAGGAAGTACGGTCGTGGCTTTTGGATATGAAAAAAGACGCGACCGCCGTCAGCGATGACTGCGACGCCACGATTGCAAACGCAACCCGCGCAATCACACTCGTCACCTGCTCTTCGATGAATACGGGCGGTCGAGCGAGAACGCTTCTTATTTTTGTTCATTGACACTCCCCATAGATAAATCCAGGGGCTTTACGACGGTCTCGGTAAGGGCGTAGTACACTTGTATCATAATACAGACATGGTATAATGATATTATACTTTTAGAAAGGAGCAAAAGAATGATCAAAAAAAAACGATCGCCCAAAGTTTGTTGCAGAAGCTATATATACGAACACCTTGGAAGGTAAAAGAGTTTCTGATTTCTTTCTTGAAGAAGCAAGCAGGTATTGCAACGATGAAATCGACCTTGCTGAATTTGATCGCCGCCTTTGCAAGCACTACGGCATTTCACCGTCTCAGCTAGAAAGGTAGCCACCTATGTCCTTTGTCGACCCATATATTGATACTGAAACAGGACTTCTCATCAATTCGATAGGTGCAAAAACTCAATCAGAACTCGATCAAATAGAAGCGGACTTCGTTTCTATTGGGCTTTTGAAGTTATATGACGAAAAATTTAGAGTCAGCTATTCTCTTGAAGACCTGCAATATATCCATGCTTCTTTATCTAAACCGTCGTAAAACCCCTGGTTTCAACTACGGGGATATAAGACGGTAGATATTATGCAGCTCAATACTGTATAATATCTATACCATGAAGTACAAGAGTAACCGCAACATAGTTTTCTCCTGCAGCTACCACGTGGTCTTCTGCCCGAAGTACCGTCGGCCCGTCCTCGTGGACGGAGTCGACGAGCGCTTCAAGGAGATCGCATGGGAAGTCGCCGACGAGCTCGGGTTCGAGATTGCCGAGATGGAGGTCATGCCCGACCACGTCCACCTGCTCCTGTCAATCGATCCCCAGCTGAGCATCCACCGGGCGATCAAGTGCATCAAGGGGAGGTCAAGCCACGACCTGCGCGAGGAGTTCCCGTGGCTCAAGAGCCGTATACCGACGCTCTGGACGAACAGCTACTTCGTGTCGACCGTGGGAGGTGCACCGCTCGCGCAGGTGAGGAAATACATAGAGAGACAGAAGGAGGTCTAGCCGATGGAACGCGGATTCAAATACCGAATTTACCCGAATGAGTCACAGCGCGACCAGATCGCGCGGATGTTCGGTTGCTGCCGCTTCGTGTACAACCGCGCCCTCGATGTCAAGAAGACCGCCTACAGCGAGACCGGGAAGAGTATCGCCACCAATGATCTGATCAAGATGATCCCTGCGTGGAAGCGCGACCCCGAGACCTCCTGGCTCGCGCAAGTGGACTCCATGGCGCTCCAGCAGTCCATCCGCGACCTCGACCGCGCCTACAAGAACTTCTTCCGACGCGTGCGCGAGGGCGGGAAGCCGGGCTTCCCCAAGTTCAAGTCGCGCCGGCACGCCCGGCAGTCCTACCGCACCAACGGCGGCAAGGTCCTCGACCGCAACCATATCGCGCTGCCGAAGCTCGGGACTGTCCGGGCTAAGGTATCCCGACCGCTCCAGGGGCGTTTCATGTCGGTCACGGTCTCCCTGGACGCGGCCGGCCGTTACTTCGCCACCTTCCTCTGCACCGACGTGCCGGCTAAGAACACGACCGCGACCGACCGGGAGGTCGGAATCGATCTCGGCGTCGAGACGCTTGCGACTCTCTCGGACGGCACGAAAATCGAGAATCCGCGTCATCTCAAGAAATACGAGCGCAAGCTCGCGCGGGAGCAGCGCAGGCTCTCCCGCAGGAAGGGCGCACGCAGGGGCGAGAAGCCGAGCGGCAGGTACATGAAGCAGCGGAAGAGGGTATCCAGGATCCACGCCAATATCGCCGATGCCAGAACCGATGCCCTTCACAAGGTCACGACCATGCTCGCGGACGAGAACCAAGTCCTGTGCATGGAGGACCTGAATGCCAAGGGCATGGTGCGAAACCATCATCTGGCGAAAGCCGTGTCGGATGCCTCGTTCGGTGAGTTCGCACGGCTGCTTGAGTACAAGTGCGCCGAGCGTGGGCGCTCCCTTGTCAAGATTGGCCGCTTCTACCCGTCGAGCAAGACCTGCTCGGCCTGCGGGCACAGGCTCGACGCCCTGCCGCTGTCGGTGCGGTCGTGGGACTGCCCCGTGTGCGGTGCGCACCACGACCGCGACGTCAACGCGGCGAGAAACATACTGACGGAAGGGAAACGCATCCTCTCCAACACGCAAGGTACCGCGGGGCACGCGGGAACCGTGGCGGCTATAACCGCCTAAACGCTCGGGGAGAGGACGTAAGACCCTAGAGGACTATATCGGTCCCCGACGGCAGACCTCGCAGAACTGAGAATCCCCTGGTTTCAACTACGGGGAGTGTCAATTGGCAAAGTATATCCGTGGGCTGGACAAATCAGAACTGTTGAAATACACAAAGTTGGAGATCCAAACAATTCTAATTTTGCGCCTTCGGCCCTAATCGAACCAGCTTTCTATAATTCAATGCAAGAACTTGGTGAAGACCATAATCTCCAAGGTTTAAATCAATTATCGTTTGCCGATCGTCTTGCATACCATTTTTCAAATGTGAACTATATTCATCCTTTTAGAGAAGGTAACGGGAGGACTCAAAGAGTGTTTTGGTCACTATGCGCAATGGAAGCAGGATATGACTTAGATTGGACTTCTGTTAGCAGTCGAGACATGGACAGTGCGTCTAAAATTGCCAGGCTCAATGACGACTTGACTGCCTTAAAAGCAATTTTCAAGGAAATTGCCATACCGTTTAATAAAAACAGCAGTCTACCTATAGACGCTGTTTACAAAAGACTTCTTCGAGTAAGAAACCATTTGTCCATGCAAGCAGACAGAACATATGATTTAACTGAAAAGTATATTAGATAACTCCAAAAATAGCGTTAAAAACAGCGCTATTGTGGTATAAGAACTGTAGATATAGGTACGGGTTCAGTTTTAGAAGGCGATACAATGGACAGCGATATTCCACCGATGCTTGGAATCTCACAAGTCAAACGGGATTTCTCCCGCATCGCAAAAGACGTGGCGACGACTGGAAAGCCGATCGTCGTCCTGAAGGGAAGCAAGCCGATCGTTCAGATCGCACCGCTCCCGAATTCATCCATCCAGGATGAAGCACCAAAGACAGCATAAGGAGGATATGCAAATGGATGATATGAACATGAACAACGAGCCGCCCGTTTACGACAGCGGCGATATGAAACCGACAGACCCCATCCCCACCGAGGGCGAGAACGATGCCGGTCTCACCGAGGAACTTCCGGTGTATGGGGATACGTCGACCGGTGACCGAGGCGGGCGCAAGAAGATCATCGCGATCGCCGCAGGCGTCGTGCTCATCGCCGGTCTCGGTATCGGCGCATTCGCGTTGAGTTCCCATAAGACAGCGAACACTCAGCCGGCCGAGCAGGAGCAAACCGTCGCACCGGTCAAGGACAACTCTGAGGAAAAGACGGACAATCTGTCGACTTCCGATATCGCCAAGCTATGCTCGACGCTCAAGCTGGACGATGCCGATCTGTCGATCGCTTCTGACCAGGTACGGGTCGATGCCAAAAGCGGCCGCGTCCTCGTGACCCAGGTTTCCGAGGACGATGCAGCCAAGATGGTCGATTCGACCGCACGCCGATCCGCCGCCCTCGCTGCCGTACTCAACGGAAAGAAAATCAAGGGCGTCAGTGCCGTCGATGTGACGTGGGTTACCACTGACAAGGACGGCAACATCAAGGTCGCCGTCGCATACGATGTCACAAAGGCACCGACCGGAGGATCAACAGTCGACATCATCAACGGATCCGGCGGACATGTGATCGCCGATGACATCTGGTCCACCGATGGCGTGCATGACCAGGGTTATGACCAGAATGCCGGTACCGTGAAGAAACCGGACGGAACCCCTATCTCGACTGGAACCAAGACCGAGGAGAAGAAAGAATCCGACGACAAGGACCAGAAGTCCGATGACTCCAAGAAGGAGGATAACAAGTCTTCCGATTCCTCGAAGTCGGACAACAAGGGCGATTCCTCCCAGTCCAAGCAGAATTCCGGCAATTCGCAGAGTTCCGGCAGCAACAATTCCTCTTCCAACGGCGGCAGCCAGAAGAAGTGGGTTGCCGAGCAGGGCCACTGGGAGACAGATTACAGCCAGGTCTGGGTGCCGAATGTGGTTTATACGCGCCATGAACGTTGGATCTGCAGTGCATGCCACGCAGCATTTGGATCTGCAGCCGAAATGGACGCTCACGCTCACGCTACTTTTGGCGATGCGCAGCATCCTAACGGCGGTTCTGCAATCAATGATTCGTATACCACCTCTGAGGACCAAGGACATTATGAACAGCAGGCTACGGGACAACATTGGGTTGTCGACGTCGCCGGTCACTGGGAGTAATGTACATCGTTCCTCTCCTCTTACATTTGGTAAATAGATTGTACCATAGTACCATGGCACTAGCGATGAGAATTTACCGGTAAAAAGAAAGACCTCGGGTTTAATCCGGGGTCTTTTTTGCAGGACGAAATGATACCTGATACAATCAGCAAAGGCGCGGGGTGCGCTGAAGCCCTACCCGAGTTTTCGGGGAGGTGGTCATATGGACATGCTACGTCTTTTAGTCGTAGCTCTCCTGCTTACGACCGTGCAGATCATTCTGGGTCGTTAAATTCGACCTATTAAATGACTGAAGCCGCCCCTGCAAGGACGACTTCAGTGACGAGGTGAAAGCCTCAAAACCTGTTTCTATCCACGTAGGGCGCCGGTTCTGCAAAACCGTTAAGCGCACCCTCGCGTCATCTTTAGTATAGCTGCTACTAATATTTCTACCGGTTAGTTTTGAAAATTCCCAAAAACTTTCCTGCAAAACCAATCATTGTCTTCCGTGATAGCCCAGAAACGGTATCTGCAGTCTTAATTCTTATCTTTCCTTTTTGCCATGGCAATAGGGACAGCCTTTCCCTGCCGCCCTTGAATATATGGCAGCCTCCCACTCATGCCCGCACTTTCCCAGCCACCACGCCTTCTTATTGGATTTTCCGGCAATCTGCATCGGGCGAAGCCTACCGTTCTTCGTGGGATGCCATTCGGCGGCCAGACTTGGATTCACCGTGAAGAGGTCGTTAACGCCTTCGACGACATGTCTCTTTGAACAATGGGGACATCCAATTCCCCTGCTCCTATTTCCGATTACCGCCTCCCACTCATGCCCGCACGTTCCTTTCCACCAGACCTTTCGGTTGGATCCGGCAGTCACCTGCGTCGGTAGAAGGCAGTTATTCTTCGTCGGATGCCACTCCGCTGCCAAATCCGGATTGACTGTCGCTAGGTCATTTTGACCGACGATTAGCTTTGCCATTTAGTTGACCTTCCCCTTTAACCAGTCTACAGCCCACCGGTTGTCTGACTTAAAAAAGAGTTGCCCGAAAAAGACGACTCTTTAGACCTATCAGTTTGAGATCGCACTACTTCTCTTCTGCCTTACAAGGTGTACGAGTCAACCATTTCGTCATGACAAGTTGTTTGACCGGTTCGCCATCGACATTCATCCCGCTGACAAATAGCCAGCGTTTGCTGCTCGGTCCGAGAACAGTCCATGCACGCCCATCCTCACCATACAGAATGTCGCCGAACAAGATGGGCTCCCCGTCCGCATCGACAATCTCCTTACGTGCCATCGCGTGGCAGAGCTTACGGAACTTACTGAAGCGATGGGAAACCTTTTTATTTTCGCCTTTAAGCGTATTGAACTCGTGGCGCAGAGAGTTCAAATCGTTTTGGAGCTTCCCGGTCTCTTCGGCCTGTTCAACCAAAACATGGAAAGCTTGCTTAGCAGCTTCTCCCGATGCACCGGGAAACACACTATCAATTGCAAACTCAATCGAGCGGATGTCTTTATCGGTCACTTTCCTTTTGCCCATAGCCACTCCTATCAGCCAGGTTTTATTTATCGTCGAAATCTATTATATCACAATACTACGACACCATAATAAAGCACTTGAAATCAGCGCGAACGCTCCAACATGTATTCAGTCAGCCAACGTCGAAAAGCATTGAGGAACGGTTGGCTGTTCTGCGTGTCGGCCCATCCACAGAAGCCGATGAAACCGTCAGCGTTGAAGCTTATCGCCTCTCGGCCGTTCCACTGGTCAAGACAGTCGATCTTGATATATGCCTTCTCAAGACCACCTTCCGGCTTCATTTTGCAGCACAGGCTGTCAGACTTCCGACGTGGCGTCATGAAGTGTGGGGTCATCCCGGCGCGGTGAGACCTGGCGCACTCGATGGCGATATAGCCCTGGAGGGCATCGAGATCGCAGTGGCGTATATCGTCGTAAGCGAAGCCGAGTGACGTGAAAAGCTCGCGGCAGAACGCGGAAGTCAGAACTTGCATGATGGAATCTTTCTATTTGAGGTGGTTGGATGATACTATGATAGCATAATAGGTAATGCGATATCGCATAATTGCGTTGTCACACTTACAACGTTAGTCTTTTAATGAGGTTTGTGATGAAAGGAAGTCCGCATTGAGTCGAGACAAGATCGCCGTAATCATACCGTGCTACAACGAGGCTCTTACCATCGGCAAGGTAATCGATGACTTCCGCCGCGAGCTACCCGAGGCGTCTGTCTACGTTTACGACAACAACTCGACCGACGGCACCGCCGCCATCGCCCGCTCGCGAGGCGCTGTCGTCAGACTCGAACCCCGCCAAGGCAAGGGAAACGTCTGTCGCCAGATGTTCCGAGATATCGAAGCCGACTGCTACCTCATGGTCGACGGCGACGATACCTATCCGGCCGAGGCGGCTAAAGCCCTATGCGAGCCGATTCTTGCTAAACAGGCCGATATGGTCGTGGGCGACCGTCTATCCAACGGCGCCTATGCGCAGCAGAACGCCCGCGCGTTTCATGGCTTCGGAAACGATTTGGTTCGCTTCATGATTAAGTGGATCTACGGCTATGCCTATTCCGATGTCATGACGGGGTATCGAGCCATGTCCAAGCCATTTATCAAGACGTTTCCCGTCCTTTCCGAGGGCTTCCAAATCGAGACCGAGCTCTCGATACACGCCGTCGATCATCGTTGGCGCATCCTGAACATTCCGATTGACTACCGCGACCGCCCCGAAGGCTCGGTCTCTAAATTGAATACGGTGAGTGACGGTCTGAAGGTGATCGCCATGATCGGCACGCTGTTCAAGGACTACCGCCCGTTAAAGTTCTTCTCGCTGATCGCTTTGGCATTCTGCATCGGGGGTCTATGTGCCGGCATGCCTGTAGTGAGTGAGTACCTTGCCACCGGCCTCGTGCCCAGACTCCCGACAGCCATCTTAGCCGTGGCGTTCATGTTTATTGCCGCCCTCTCTCTGGCTACTGGATTCATTCTGGATGCCGTGGCGAAAGTCGAGCGCAAGCAATGGGAACTGCACGTATACCGCCAAGCTGAGAACGAGTAGGGCGATCAGACCGTGACGGTCTTTCAACTGATGCATGCTAGATTCGTTAACTAAAAGAGGAAGCCATATGCACACTGATCAAATCTATATCGCAAGGGACGGGAAGTCAGGTATGCATGTTCTCGTCAGAATCTTGGCAGTCGATGATATAGGAGTAGATTATCCTCCGATTGATCCCGACAATTTCAATAAACTCATGATGGCAAGGGATGTAAAATCGCTTGCCCTGGCTGCACGCGATCTCGGACCCATGTACATTTCAGCAGACATCCTCTCACGTCGCACTTTTATACCTAGCCATCTCCAGCAAGATATTGAGTGCGGGTTTAATCTCATTCCACCCAATCTAGAGAGCCTGCTTTCGGAATGCTATTTCGATCCATACGCAATCCCCGATGAGATAGCTGGTATGGGCTATAGGGCAATCGGCCGTACGGGAAAGAAGGCGACACGAGAGCTTATCAACGAGCTCGACTTCACTAAAGCCGGAGACCTGTCCTATCTGGATTCGCAGTTTCGTGCAATCGTCGAACCGCTGCACGACTGGGTCTTTGCCAGAAACCTGCTTTCGATCCTCATGCGCATCGGCGGATTATACAGATCCGGCGCCGATCCCGACACTATTCTGGAAGCCGCACGATTCCGTCAAGTGAATCCCATGGTTCTGAAAAAACGATTCGATATAGATACGGACACCTGCTATGCAATCCCCATCGCTTTCAATCCGATCTATCGAATGGAAAACTTAGCAGACAAGGATATTTCCTTCGATGCTCTGCAATTCTGCCCGCTGTACGACAGCCTTATCGATAAAAAGAATTCCTTTAGCCGAACTGCGGTTGAGAACCATCTTAAAGGTCCTGGCAATGAATTCGTGAAATTCCTTGCGCCGTTAGAGGCATCACGGGTCAAAAACAGATTGGACAATCATGAAAGCCATTCCGAGGAAAATAAATGGCGGTATATGGTCGTCAGCTCAAACACGGACGGCGAGGCGATAAATAACCAGATGCAACTGGCAAACCGCTTGCTTCAGGCATTTGACGGGATACTTTCCCAGCCTCAACTTGCGTATACGGGCATAAAGATGGCAGAAATAGCCCCGGAACGGAAACCGAGCAATATATTGGAGGCCATGTGGCTCCTCGTCAGGAACCATCCCGGCTATTATCTTCTGACTTGCAAGCGCTGTATGCGAACGGTACTCTCCGGCACCCAGGGCGGCGAACGTTCTTTCTGCAGCAATTCCTGTCGTGCTACTTGGAGCAAAGAACATTCGGCAAAGTAAAGGACAATGATCTGTTTGTTTTGATAGCAAAAACGGAGCCATCCTTCAACAGGGCAGCTCCGTTTTTGGTGATACTATCAATTCGTTTATAAACAAGAAGTACTAGATGAATCATCAAAATGACTATCTTCTACTGCTTTTATATTCAACTTATTATGAGTCTCGTCTTTACTGGCTCGGGAATTCTTTGCTTCAGCAAGTTTCTTTGCAGCTTCAGTTGAAGAAATATCTTTTGAAGCCAATGACCGATCGGGCATCCTCTTAAATTCTTTTGTAAGAATTACTATTCCTTTCTCACGACTGAGTAAATCTGCAGAATAATCAAGAATAGCCTCTTTCCGAGCGGTAATTATTCCCGTATAAAATTCCTTTTCCGTCTGATCAATTCCAGGAGTGTCCCAAATAATATTATTTATTTTGGACATATCAATTCGCGGTAGCATTCGCTCAAGAGCTCTGTTACATCCATCGTTTTCTAACGAGGATAAAAAATTGAAATAATTTATACGTCTACCGTTAATCTTAATAGAAGAAGTTGGAATACTGTACAAACGGCGATGTAAAGCCTGCTTATTATGCAAAATTTCTTTTTGCATAGCTTTGCCCGCTTCTGGGAACAAACTGCTTCCGCAATCATATACGGGAGCAATACTAAGCGCGTCGTGGGTGGAATCGTATAAAAATCCCCAATTTCCATTATGTCTATCCCAATTTCCTATTAAAGAATCAACAATAAACATATTCCAAAAATGATTCTCAAGTTCTTCCGGATCAATAACATCTTGTACATTGAAGGTCTCAAGAATATCCTTTAATTCTGTTCCATATCCACTTCTAGCAGAATCTACCATTTGATTCTTCAGAGAAGCGAAATCTTGAAGTTCAAAACCAGGTTCAACAAAATCACGACATGCTACGACAGTCTTTTCACTACCATTTATAAAATACGTACCCAATAAAGTATCTTGAGCGCTAATGCCAGTTGACTGAAAGATATGTGAACCAATATATTCAGAAATACATCCTTTTGTGTAATGCAACTCAGGGCTTCGTTCCGAAATAGAAGGAAACTTAAGCATCCAGCGTGACCCGTTTAACAAAATAGAAATCTTATTTCCATTGGCTCCACCATAGCCTTTCTTAAGCTTAGGAGCATCCGTGAAATCAATCATTTAGATATCCGTTCTCTTGATTCCTAAATACTTCTTACGAAGATACCATGCCTGTTCCTCAGTAATCGAACGCTCAATCTCAGCGCTGTTAATTTCACTTTGTAGTAGGCAATAGTCACAGTCGAATTCCAAATACCCTATGTTAGCTTTCGCTTTTTCTTCTCCTTCGAGATAGGCGGCAATCGCATCTTTAAGGCAAGGATTAAGAGTTTTTTCAAACGAATTATCGATATCCATCATGATTCCTCCTCTCTTTCTTTATATAAACAATAATACTACGATATCACCAGACAAACAAGTAAGGCCGCTAAAGCGACATTATCGACCTCCATTGGTCTAAAGCCTTATCTACGATTCGTCTGTGGCATCGCTTTTAAACTCATCTACTATTGCTACGCAGCCTACTGGGTGAGCTCGATACAATCCGGCGCGAGGATGCCGGGAGAATTGCGGTTGAAGTCATCCGCTAGAGCCAGATGCGGGAGCTGCCAACGTCGAAAATCCTCGTGCAAGTTTTGGCAGCCGAAGAACATCTTGTTGACATCGCTGGCGCGTGGGATGTTCCAGGTGGAGGCGCCTACCTGTTCCAGTTTTCTGCATTCCGAAAACATACAATGAAGATCTACGGCACTATGCAGGTCGCATCCTGCCATGTCGAGGCTAGTGAGCGACCTGCAGCCCTGGAACATGCAGGCGGTTCGTATAGCAGACGGTAGACCGATGGCAGGCATCAAGACCTCCTCCAAGTGCTCGCAGCCGCAAAAGAGTCCGCCGGCATGTTGGACGTCAAAGGTGTCGAGTTTTGAAAGATCGACAAACCGAAGGTTCTTGAAATCAACGAACCAGTAGTCGATCTTTTTCGGCTTAATCCCGGCATCAGCGACGAGGACGCTCACAGCCTTCTTGCATTTACTGTCCGCAGTCCAGCCATGGTCACGGCCTTCCCTTCCGATTCGAAAACAAGCAGATACGCGTTTTCCCTCGAAAACCATGCCCTTTAGGGGCAATAAGGTCCGCCTTCGATGGTAGAGCGTCAGCGATCCATCATCGGATGAGTAGACGGCAAAATCATACACAGGCATATCGGAACCTCCGTGGAATCATTATTAACTAATCCATTCAACAAAGATTAAATACTTATCATTTTCTGGGATAACAGATGATTGAATAATCAAGTTCTTCAATAGCCTTTTCATAGATTTTATCTACTGAATAGCGATAGATGACATTCATACGTGGATTATATACACCTAAATATTTAATTCTTTGATATTCAGGATGAATCGAGTGAAGGCCAAGACGCCAATAGATAAGAAGTTGCAGCACTGATTTACTCGAAAGCCTTTGCTTAGATACCTTAAAATCCCAGAGCGTATCTTTAGTCAGAAAATCTCCATCTCCGTTTGTAACGTGCCCCGTGTAACCGCCCTTAAATGTCAGATGATCCGCTATTTTAGGACCGTAAGAATCAAAAAATTCAATAGAGCGCTCCACCATATTTATTATGTTTTCAATAGTTCTATTGTCGGGATAAATCTGCTCTATAGGTACATAAGCACTTTCTCCCGCACGATAGATTGAGTCAAAGCCAGCAAGACGTACTGCAGCGCAAATTGAATTATCATCAAGTCCGTTTACCATCTTAAGAAGCGCTTCAGCTTCAGCTCCAGCGTTTACTTTGTCAGCTCCCATTAAGGATATATGGAATGCCTTTTCTGCTATATCTCCAGTCATTAAGCGTGTTAAATAGTCGACTGTGATACTAATTAGACCAGGGTTGATATTTTCAACTGTATGGAGGTCTTCGATTCCTCCACCATCCAGTTGAATTTTCTCAAAATCAGACGGTCTTACAAACCGACCAGGCTTCTTAGTGGAATTCACCTTTTCCGTAACAGAGCAGAACAAACCGTTATTTTGAATTTCCTTAGCAGTGAGTTCTCTTTCGAAAAGAAGAGCGAAAGCATTTTCTCTGGAAATATCTGCTAAAAGTTTAGCTCGTTCTTCAAAGCATTTACTATTCCCAAAACAACTCGCCTTTTCCCATGCTTCTTTAAACTCTGAATTAAGCATAGGAATTTCTTTATCTGACATTTCTGTTTTCCTATTCCTCGTATCTGTTGCCCTTGCCGCAGTTACAGTCCTCGCATAGCGTTTGAAGGTTGCCCATTACCGATTTGCCACCGCGCGAGACAGGGACAATATGATCTACGTGCAGTTTGACACCGTCCTCCTTTCCCCTGCCGCAGCGAACGCAGTGAAAGTTGTCTCGACGGAGCACGTTATAGCGCATGGCTCTCGTGACCTTAGCGTGCTCGGCATCGTTTGCCAAACGATGATCCTGATATTCCAATCTGCGCTTCTCACGTGCCTGCTTTCGTTTCGCCTTCTTGTGATCTTTGATAAGCATCGTGATGATAATTTCAATGCCCCAGAGAACAGCAGCGAAAATCAGCATCGGCTTAAAGGCATCTATGATCGGGGAAAGGTAATTGCCTTCCATGGTAATCACCCGAACATTCGCTTGTCGCCGGGGTCGGATAATCCGCCACTACTCGTTAACTCTTTGAACGTGTCGCACTTGTCATCTTTGTAACAGTACATGTAGGTTCTCCTTGATCTGATCGGATATTTCCTAAAGCTTTGTAAGCGCAGCAATGAGTTCGGCACGCTGCCTCACCCAGCTCTTTTTGGCTTATCCCCCGCTCCTTGAGTAAGGCGGCAAGTTTATTTCCAGTTCACGTTGCCATTCTGTACCCTTTCTCGGTCGTACGTGGCAAAAACTACCGGATATCGGTAATTATAGACAGCGCACTAGGCCGTGTCCGCGGAGTTACCCCCTTGTTTTTATTGAAACCGTCGTAAACTCCTGGTTTCAAAATTGGCGATAAACTGTGAAACAATTTCGGATCTATCGTCTCAGCTCATATGTCGCCGTGATTATACTTGCACTCGCTTAACCTGATTTGTTAAATAAAATGCACAAATCAGGTTAAATGAAAACTGTAAATTTGGTTAAACGCGCCGGTAAAACAGGCAGTCTTTGCTTAAAGGCGATTGCATTAAATGTTCCTGAAGTCCATCTCGCAGTTTTCGATAAATTCAGCACTCTGGATAGGGTAAAATGGTGCCGACGGCAGCCCAAGTTGTAGCGAGCTGGGCAGAGCCGTCGTTTAATGAAGTTGGGTCATCGTCTTAGCGACGGTGGCCTTTCTTTTTGGGCTTCGAACCCTGCTTGAGCGCGTTGCAATCCAATCAGCTGTTACGATAAAAACAGGGGGTAACTCCGCGGACACGATCCTCCTCCGACGGCGGCAAATATCACGAAGCCGCAGGTAGACGGCTTGCTGTAATCGCAAATGCAGCCCAGAAAAGGAATGCCTGGATACCCGTTAGGGGCATCTGCTTTCAGGCGCCTTAAAACGCATCTGGTGAGGCCGATTTTTTGGCCTTGGGCTGGGCGACGGCGCTTTGGGTGTACCATTAAGCGGTGCTTGCAAAACGAATATCTGGTATGGGCGGGAGACTCGTCGTCGAACGGAGACCTTCCATGCCAATATCTAGAGTTACCTCCCGTACCAGAAATCTGTCGAACAGGTGTCACCCCGAGCGCGGCAGCGAGACCGTCGAGTACATCATCGTGATATTGGCCGTCGTCGTCATCGGTGGTGGACTGATGGGTTTTGGTAACCAGGTCTCAGGGCAGATCGGAAAAACCGGTAACAGCATCAGCTCATGGTTCGGCAAGGCGAACGGCGCCGGAGATAATGCTTCTGGCGGGAACGGCGGCGGAGGAAATAACGCCGGCGGCGGAAACAAAGGTGATGAGAATAGCGGCTCACAGCTCCAGGCCCCTACCGTGTCGGTAACGGGAATGGACGTCGTCGGCGAGAGGGTCATCGCTAAAGTGTCCAATTTACCAGAAGGCGCAAACCAAGTCAGCTACCAATGGCAGTACTCGCCTACAAAAACCGGAACTTTCAGTGATATCAAATACGGTGGAAATAAGAACTCTTACGAAATCTCGGAAGAAGACGAGGACTATTATCTGCGCTGCAAGGTGACGACATCCAGCAGCAAAGGAAAAGTCCCAGATGCCTACAGCGAGACAATCGGCAAAGTCTATGTTTTCGATTGGTCGAATTATCCTACCGGAAGCTATCGCCCACGTTTTAATGGAAACTCGCTCGCATGCTGCGCTGCCCCCTATGACTCCTCGACTCAGATCCCAAGTCTGGGTGAAGGGGATTACGCCTCCATCGTCTTCGACAACGAGCTTTCCGATATCCCGCAGGGCAATATCACCTACAGATGGTTTAAATGCGCCGGTCTCGGAAGCGGCGCCCCACTTGTCGCCAAGGAACTCGGCTCCAGCCCATCTCTATCTCTCTCAGGTTTACAGGGATCGTACATCAATTGCGAGGTGACCTTGACCGTCAACGGGAAAAGCAAGACATTCGTTCCCAAAGCAATTTGCAACGGCAAATTAAGCGACGGGATCTACGTACGTCCTAGAATCGGTTAAATTCTCAGAGGATCACCGAGGTATGGAGTTTGGAAAAACAGTTTGGGTAAAAGTCAATTCCTGGAAACGGCTCCTTGACGCCCATCAAAAGAAGACCGCATGCAGCCGCCCTCGCTTCGGGGGCGCTGCGCATCTTTTTGAATTGAGTGAAGACAGGACACAGCCGATCGTCCTCACCAGGCTATGGGACAGAAAGACGGTTCACAAATGAGGGTTCCTTTTGGACTTGATGAGCACGGCAATGCCGTATGGGCAGACCAAATCCCCTACGACCGCAACGGGTTCAAGTGCGGACTAGTCTGTCCCGATCCGAATTGCGGGAAACGGCTCAAGGCAGTCCGATGGTCGAAGGACGACCCGGAGAGAGGCATCCACTATTTGGCCCACGAGGCGAACAGCCGGTGCGCAGTCGAGTCGAATCCAGAGTCCCTTCTCCATCTGGAGGCGAAAGCCGTCCTCAAAGGGCTCATCGGCCATGATTTCTACCTCCCCAACCTGTCTCTCATCGATAGCGTCCCGCATACGTCACGCTATCGGAACGCCGGCAAACTCGAATTCAAGAAGTATGGCAAACTGACAGTCCTTCCCGTTCCCGGCTCTTCTGTCCTAAAGTTCAGTCCCGAAACATACAAATCGTTCATTCCCGGTACCGGATGCATGACTAAAATCGAGGATGTCAAAACAGAGCGCGATTGCGGCGCGATGTGCCCTGAAGGTCTCATTCCGGATGCGGTCGCACTGCTGTCACATGCCGATACGGAGATCTGGGTCGCCATCGAATTCCGCGTCAGCCATCCGAAAGCCATCGAGGACGTGCGGAAATATGCCACCGTGGATTTCCCGGTCATGGAAATATCCATCACAGATGACATCGCAAATGCGGAGGATACCAGAAAGAGCCTGGCAGAACGAATTACAGGAACCGGCCATGCGACGCGTTTCGCCGGTCGCGAATGGCTCTACTCTCCTGCAGCTAAAAAGATTCTCAAGCGTAGCTGGCATATCGAGGCAGAACCATCCGATAAACCGCTCCGCCATAAAGGAACAGATCTCGTAAGGCTGGAGACACCGCTTCCGGCAATCACGGTCTATGCCGTGAAAGGCGCACCGACAGGTGAGACCTCATGGGACAACATCGACCTCACACTCCGGGAGATATCCGAAGCGACCGTCGAGAAGCAAGAAGAGGCACTGAGGAAGAAAAGGTCACTCAGTTCCAGATGCCCTTCCTATAAAAACAGCGCACCCGCCGGCCGACAAATAAAGCAGACCGAAGATACCGGTTTTGAAACGCCGACGAAACCGCACGGGATTCTCGGAAGGCTAAAAGGCCTCTTCGACAAATTTCGGAAGTGAAATTCGCAAACGTTTGCGAATTTGGAAAGTCCACACGAAAACGGGCTGAGAAATCGCTATTATGGTTAAGAGCACGAGTTTGATCCCCTTTCTCGTGCAGGGACATCTTCTTCCCACCGATGGATGTGCCCGCTCCCCAATCTCGGGCGCATCCATCACCCATTTTGCAAATATACCAATATCCGCGTAGTCGTCATATACCATCGCCGGGCTCAATCTCTTCTCATGGTCAGGGTCATTTTTTTAATGCGAAGTGGTAGAATCTTACAAAAGATATTCAAAGAAAGGACTTATGCAATGGTTCCGAAAGTAGACCCACCGAAATTTCCAGAAATGCTGAACGCTATTACGGAGAACGTCCGAGACAGCTATGCGGGCATGGTCTTTATCGACGATCCTGAAGATCTGGACTCATGGGGGTTCACTAAAGAACAACTTGATGAACTGGACTCTTTTGCACAAAAATATGGATTGACTAACGTTCTCGAAATCAATGAATGGAATCCTGATTCCAAGCCGGATTATATCCTTTCGGCATTTTCCGGCCTCGTGGATAAGATCGACGATCTGCAGGGACGAATCCGACCAAAAGCCGATGATGTCTCGATTGAGAACTTTATCTACCTGAATCAGATCAAGGCCGATGTCCCCGAACCGGACCAGCTTGCCCATGCCGAAGAGAACGACCATATCTTCGGTTTGATCTCTAAATTTGCCGAGGGACAGGACACCGCCTTCGTCGTGCAAAAGGTCAATTTCTCCGGAACGAAACAAATCGGTGAACCCGAATATGAGCTTCTTCCTCTCGGTCCCACTTCCGGTGAGGACCTTGCCGATTTCACCGAGTGGTTCATGGATGATTTCAAGAGCGGCGTCGACTTTGGCTGCGATGAGAATCGCGAGCACCTTGCCATGCTCGCCCATACTGGTTTCTACCGTGAAGGCGAATATGTGGACCAGCTACTCACCTTCCACCAACTTGATTTTTCCAATGCACATGCCGTGACGGAAAAGTTCTCCTTTGAGGGCCGTCCGGAAAGCAATGAGTTCATGGGCGATCTCGACCAACTGTTCCATGATCCAAATTCAATCGTCAGCTCGTCAGACATCATCGACGTTATCGAAAACGGACCGATCGAAGGTGTCTCCAACGGCGGGGCGCCCTGCCGTGAACACACGAGACTTTCCGATAAAGCCGAAACCGTCAAATCTGCCTGCAGCAAAATCGCTGAGACTGAACAACGTGAACCGGGAATCGAGCAGCCGACCCAGATCGAGGCAAAATGATCAGCGAACGTGACCTCAGGCTCGCAAAGGCAATCGTCGACCCGTATATCGGCCGGGACATTATCGCTACCGCCGTACTCGGAACGAAGCTCGGGACCATGCTGAACGAGAACGCATACCGTGAAGTCGTCGACAATGCCCAGAGGCTTATCGATGGAACCGAGTGTATTCCGCAGGGCAAGACGCTCGAGTTCATTTTGCGAAATCGGTACGTCGAGACGATCAAGACCGATCGGAAAAGCGATTTGTCCCTTTCCAAGATGTGTGGGCTGTTGAAGGTCAATCGTGCCGTAGCGCGAGGCGATTGCGAGACGAATAACGAGAAGACTTACGAAGAGCGTTAAATGCGGCGCCTTCGGCACCTATGATCCGCTCGCAACGCTCGCTGATGGATTGTTTTCTACTCTACTAAGGAGGGAATATGTGGCAGGAAAAGCTTCAGGACACAGCAGCATCCCATCCATGGCTTGAGCCGCATGAAGCCATCAAACGGAAAACCCAAGCACCGGGAATGCAATTGGTAGATTGGTACGGCTTCACCGTGCCGAAAACAAAAAAGGAGATGTTTCTCAAGCAGTCCGCCCGTCGTGAAGATCTCCTTGTTGTCGGCGAGGTCGACAACATCCATTCTTTTTTCAGCGACTACGAGACGGAATGGAGATCGAATATCCTATTCGATGATCTCGACGAGGCACTGCGCTACTGTGAGGACGTCCGTTCCGGTTTCATCTCCGACATCCAGCTGCATTCGAGTTTCATCATGTACAAAGAGCCGGGATTTAAAGCCATGCCGGGTGGCGGCTTCGCCGGATGGAGCGATCTATTCTATGCGGCTCACGGCAACCTGGAATATGCCAACAAGCTCCTTTTCGATTGCCAAGCCGGTGACCGCGACGGCATGAACCCGCGCCGATGCGCAAGGGAAGACCTAGTCAACGGAGTCATTGCCGAGTTCGGCAGCGAGTACATCATGACCGGAGATGCCGGCCAGAAGAACCGTCTGAACAGCGCGGAGATCTTGCGCTTCGAACTCGATAGCGTCCCGACTGACGGAAATGGGCATATCACCGGGTATTTCCACGGTTTCCCTCTCGGTACGAGCCTGGAAGATATCAGTGCGGCGATCGACAACGTAGGCAAAGTCGAAAATTGCCATCTGGACAGGATTGATGCTCCCGAAGAACCAGAGCGTATCGAGATAGAACAAAATGTAGACGTTTCCAAGGAAAAGCCTACCGTCACCGAGATGGAAGTCTCTTCCATTCGAGAGCCCAAAAGCCATCTCACACAACCGGAGAAGTCGGTCTGGACGAACCTTGAAGTTCCTCCCGACAACGTAAGGCTCCTCACAGGTATCTCAAGGAAAACCGACAGGCCATGGTATCGTGCCGATTGCGCTCTCGGAGAGGAATCTTCAATCAAGCCAGGTGGCAAATTTAAAATCCTGCTGAGTGAGAGGCAGTACGCACGCGCCGTTGCTCAAAAAAAGACCGGTAAACCGGTCAGTCTCGGCCTGAAAACCGCCAGGTACCCAGATGGGGTCGAAATCGACGGCGAGATGGTCGCACTTGATGACCTCATTGCCGATATCAATGCCCAAAAAACCGATAGCAGTAAAACCGACCCACCATCCAAAAGTCCCGAGGAGTATCGCGGTGCCACGGAACAATCCTTTAACGGGAACGAATGGGTGAATTTTCACTTCTTCCCGGACCTGGTCGACCTTTCAAAATCCATCGACCCAGACACGGCGAGAACGGACTATCGTGCCGATGTGACATCCGAAATCGCCGGGCGAAACTGCTCATTTACCCTGCATCTCGCAAAATGGCAGTACGATAAGGCCGTCAAGGCCCAAAACCAGAACTCCCCTATCCATATCGGGATGAAGCTTAAATATATAAAGGGTGGCGTAATTCCAGTCCAGTTCGAAGGTGAACAGTCCACCCATAACTATTCTCCAAAGAAACTCGAAGAAAGCCTGCCGAAGGTGCAGAAAGCACGTTCCGTCAGCGGGTGTAGGCAGGGAAAAGGAAACCGGGTATCCTCCTATCAAGACCGATCCTATCGTTTCAAAACGAAGGAAGCATATGAACATGGACTTCCAGAAGCACACGAAAGCAGGAACTAAACATGAACGAAAACTCAACCATATCGAACGCTTATGATGGCAAGCATGATGAATACGGTCATGATCTACCCAGGTGGATGAATTTCGAGCATGTCATCGATATTGGTGAGGCGGACCCGACTCAAACGGCAACCGACTATTACGGCTTTGAACTTCCCAATGGCGTCGCAATGGTCATCCAAAGCCAACCAAGCCATAGGGATCATCCTTTCATCGTCTACAGTTACGGCGATGGAGCCTGTCCCCATGACGATGTCGAATTCGATTCGCTCCGCACAGCGATTAGCTATGCATCCCAGCTCCACAGCGGAGCAATCGATCCAGATTACCTGCGCGTCGAATATACGCATGATGAATATGAAACACTTTGCTGGCGCGATTTCTACCAGGCGGCACACGGTAATATCGAATACGCCTCACGTCTCGTCGACCAGTGCAACGGCGGATTTCGAGAAGGGTTCGGCCCGTATGCCTGCGCAGCCGAAGACCTCGCTGAAGGCGAAATCGTCAATTTCAACAACTGCTACGTCATCACGGATGCGAACGGACCGGATACAAAGGAAATCGCCGCAAAAAGGATTTGGAATGAACTCGGCGATGCCTGCATAGACGATAATGAATGTATCGATTCGGAATTCTACGGCTACCCTATCGGGACATTTCGGGAAGACATCTGGCATGACATCGAGGACCAGCTTGGAGTCCCGATCCATGAACTGATGTTTCCCGATGATGTAAACAAGGACATGACTAATGAAAGGAGTCTTACTATGTCCAACGAGAATAAGAACACCAATGCCAAGGAAGAGACGACCTGGACGAACTTCAAGTTCTTCAATAATCAGGTCAAACTCAAGGTCATCGAGAAGGACGACCGTCAGATGTATCTGGCAGATTGCCGCTTCATGCCGGGTTCTGTCGCAAACGGCATCGATCTCGGCGATCAGAACGGCATCTCCGGCCATATGACCGTGTTCCTCACCGAGAAGCAGTATTTCAAGGCTGCTGAGCAGAAAGCTAACGGTGAGCAGATCAATGTCGGGCTTCCGAGCACTCAGCTCAAGGACGGCAAGCTCGAGGTCAATTTCTACAACCACGAATCTAAGGAAGCCCATACCATTCAAGTAAACCCCTTCGCCGCGTCCAAGGCGAACAAGGCCGCCCGCGAGGCTTTCTTCGAGCGCAAGGATGCCGAGCGCGAACAGGGCAAGGGTCTCGGTGCAAAAGCCGCATCTGCCCGTGATGCGTCCGAGAAGCTGGACGGTCAAAGCCAGGTCGCGCCCGCCAAGGACAATCTTGAGCATTAGGGTGTCATCGATTTAGTGCAATCAGACATGCGGTCTGCCGTTCCATTCGGATGGCAGACCGCTTTTTGTGCGGCGTGCAAGCACGCCTATGATCAACTTACTGATTTATAATGATTTACGCTATCGAAGAAAGGAAAGTGACCTATGAAACTTATAACCTATTATCAGACCGGCAAGATCGATGTATTCGACACCGCCACCTTCACGGCGACCGATCCCTTCAAGAGGGACGGTATGAACCTGATCACGGAATTCGCAATCCGCTTCGACCTGCTTGAAGACAAGAACTCGAATGAGGGCCTTGTCGTCGACGTCTATTGGTACGATGCGAAGATCCATGACAAGGACAATGCCGTGACATCGCTCGACGAGAAGAAGAACGCCACGCTCAACAACGCACTCCTCAAGGCGAGCACCCGCATCCGTCTGATTTCCAAGAGGGAACTCGAGGACGTGGCAAAAATCACCCTTGACGGCGAGCTTGTCGAATGGCGCCAGGGCGGCGAGCTCGTCAACGGCGTCAAGTTCTTCAGCCAAGAGCTGCTGTATTTCAGCAACGGACGCAGCGCGTCAATCACGGAGCGTGCCTGCAAGATCAGCCAATTCATCAAGAATGCCAATCCGGAGCTGCCCGATGAGATCATTGCCGGCTGGATGGGTCTGCCTCCGACCGTCCTTGAGACCATGAAACGTGACCAATTGCGCAACGATCAGGTCAGCGAGCAAGACGACTAGGCACGCCTCTCCCTTAGAAGAGTGCTACAATGTTTCTACGTTCCTTCCCTATCCAGAACGTTTTGCAGCACAGGGAATAGGCGGCTTGCGCGGTTTCGCGTAGGCCGCCTATTCCTTTCTGTATGATCTTTGAATTTCTGGTTGACTTTCTTTTCTAATACCAAAGTGCTATAATATAAGTGTATAGAACTAGACTTAATTGTATTGGAGGAATTCAAATGGAATGGCTTTTACTTTTTATACTCGGTCCGCCGATCCTCACTCTGATCTTAAGGATCTTGATCTTCATCGTTCGGTACGGTCCGGGCTTCGTCGGTGCGATCTTCGATTTGATCTGCTGTGTGCTCGGGCTCGTCGGCTGCATCATCATGCTCATCATCCGTGGGATCATGGCAGTCTTCCACGGCCTCAAGGTGCTTTTCTTCGGGCACTCCTCACCGCCGCGGAACGCTCATGTCGATTCGTCTGTCTCACCTGATGACATCGAAAAGTTCATCAAGGCGTTCGAAAACAAGATGTAATCAGAAGACCAGGATTAAAGGAATGGTGTCTAATGGTTGAATCCGAAACCGTTTTTCAGAAACTACAGGCCGCATGCATCGGCGGAGTGAAAGTTCCACATCTGATGTCGCTGCCTGTTGTTTCGCATCTGAACGGTAAATACGATCTGTCAATCACCTGTATCAAGAACAAACTTGATCCGATTCTTGCTGAAAAACTTTAAGGCTTGTTTTCGTGTACCTATTGGGTTGTGTGGCTGACAAAAAGTCCATCCGGATAACGCATATCGTATACAGCCCGAACCTGATCCATCAATTCATCTCTCGTGCAGCAATTCGCCTGGCAGCTTTCAACGATTTGGTAGCGCAACCACCGGCGTTCTGTACTCGCATCAGAGCCGCGGTGTTCAATGATCTTAATCTTGACCATCAAATTTAGCAGCCGGTCAAGATCACTTTCCTTTATCGTCGTCACTACTCTCTCTTTCCTCTAAATTCGCAAGCGCTTGCGAATCACCCTACCGATACCCCTAAAAGTACACAATTTAAAAAAGAGCCACGGCAATTCTTTGCATATCTCTTATCCAGATCGTGTTTGTCTGTGAGATCGGTAAATTTCTTCTCTTTTTCATTCCGATCTGTAATGGGTCTGGCATTCTGTACAGACATTTTTTTCACCGCTGCGGAATTTGGTTTATCGCAAATACCCCCTCACATTACATGGTGTAACCCGCGCAGCGGCATCCTTTGACAAAGCCCCGGTTGTCTACCGGGGCTTCTTTCTGTCTATTGCGATTGCTCTTTCCGCTTGTACGCCGCCAGTTCGCGCTCGACCTGCCTGTCGCCGGTCTCGTTGACCCACCAGGGCCATTTCACCCGGCCGCACGGCTCGTCGACTCCGGCGAACCATTCCCTCAGCTCGTCGAGGCTCACCGGGGAGTGCCCGTTGGCATCGCAACCGACGTCGTAGCGCAGAAGGCCCTGCTTGCGGTTGAACTCGTTGTACGCGCCGCCGCTGCTGTGGATGTGTCCGTGAAGGTGCCACGATCCATGGCTCATGCCCTGCCAGTCGGCCATGGGGTAATGGCACAGGACGATCTTCTGCCCGTCGATCTTGAGCACGCAGATCGGCGGCTCCACGGTGAAGGCGCCAGCGACCGCCGGCTGGGTCCAGTCCTTGTCGTGGTTTCCCGGGACGAGGTGGATGCGCCTGCAGGCGATCCGCTTGCGCAGCCCGTAGGCGTCCTGGGCGGTCATCTTGAATGAGAAATCCCCCAGGATGTAGAGCTCGTCGTCCACGGCAACCCTGCCGTTGATGCTGTCGACGATGGCGTCGTTCATCTGCCAAATCGTCTCCCACGGGCGGTCGGTGAACTTCAGCACGTTCTCATGCCCGAAATGGGTATCGCTAGTAAACCAGATCATATTTCCCTACCTCCCTTTTGCATTATGTATGATTGACAAATTCAATCATACCACGGTACTACCATATAATGCAATCAAACCCAGATCTCATTTCAGCCTGTATAGACAATACCGGGAAGTACTTACAATCTTCTCGCTTCCCCTAACTTCTTTTTCAAATAGTCGCTGCTCATCCTTTCGAATGATAGCCACGTCCCAATATCCATCATTAAGCGTCTTGAAGCTTTTTGCATTCACGACATCGACATAGCGCTTGTAATCATCATGGGTACGCTCGCCGGCAATTGCCTTAGCCCAGATTTCGGGTCGCATATCGTAGCTTACCTTTATGTCTTCCCACTCAAAATAATTCATCAAGGTATCGTCGTTGGAGAAAATGCGTGCATCCGTACCCTTTAGTGCGTCGACAATCGGTGCCGTTTCTTGATCGAATGCCGACCACCCAGACGCCGTCGTGCCATCCGAAGAACGAGCCGCTTCCGAGGCGTTTAAAACCGAGGTCGCCAACAGCACTCCTATAAACAGGACGGGCATCAGCCGTATCGCGCTGCCCTCTTCCTCGCGTTCGATGCCGGTTCTGCCGATGCCGCACAGATAGGCACAAACAACAAAAGAAACCGTCCAGGCAATCCAAAAACACCGGATTTTCAGAACGCCCATCACCACCGCTGCAATCCAAAATGCAAGCACGCCGGTGTTCGGAACCTTTCCTTTAATGATTGCGATGGCAACGGGAATGACGATACACACCATCGTGCAGACGATGCCATAGGAATCATTCGGACTTGAGATAAATGGACGCATCTCGCTAATGACATTGCCGTAGGACGCGGCTCCCATAGAGAGCACTGTGTAGATCGCCCCGCCGAATCCGTAGGGATTGAAAAGTGAGGCGATGCACATCAAGAGACACGCCCTCAATAGAGGAATTCGATAGGTGTACCAGGCGACCATGTCGGTCTTAAACGTCTTGATATGCAGTTCCCCTATTTCCGGTAAAAGGAAAGACAGGCACGCCGCCAAACATAGGGGCCACATCGCCGCCTGAAGATTCACCTGAAGCAAGGTGACTGCCGGAAGAAGCCAAAGTGCCCGAACGTTACCGTCCTCGTGCCATGCAAAGAGGATATTCAACGTCACGAACAGGCAACCGGCAGACCACAAGGTAGGCCGTATCGAGATGTAGGTAAACATATAAAAGAAACCGACCGCATACAGCAGCCAAGTGATCCCTTGGTGTCGGCAACCTCTCGTCAGCCTTTCAATTAAAAAATAATAGGCGATGGCCGCTATCGCCAGCGGAACCACCACCGATGTGGCGACGCCGGTATAGCCCGCAAGGGAATACCATCCATAAAGCCATACATCGTGCAGCCATTGCTGGACAATAATGCCCTGCCCGGAATCCAGTGACCACGGGTTCTCGAAGGGAATCCCGTTGTGCACAATCTCACGTCCCGTTGCCAAAAGGAACCAGCCGTCCGTGTCCAACGTCCCGTCTATACGGATATATCCCGTAAACCACGCAACAAAAATCGATACCATTGCCGCAGTGATGTACGAAAGCATGCGCAACGGGCGTATGCTATCCTCACTGTCCGATTTCTCGGTATGCACTCGGTCCAACACCATATACCTCTCCACCTCTCGCCAAGCAAAACGGGCTCCTTGAAAGAAGCCCGTCATTTCAACCATTTGCCTACTGGGCACCCGTACTGCCGAACCCGCCTGTCCCGCGATCGCTTTCAGGAAGTTCGTCAACCTGGACAAACGTTGCATGGACGCATGGGATAATGAGCAATTGAGCGATACGGTCCCCGGGGTTGATCGTGTAGGGGCGCCTTCCGATGTTCACCAACTTCGCCTTTACGGGACCCCGATAGCACGAATCGATAATTCCAAGAGAGTTCGCAAGCATCAGACCATGCTTGCAGGCAAGGCTGGAGCGGATCGCCAACGCACCGAAATAGCCCTCAGGAATGGCGACCTCGATTCCGGTATTGAAAAAGGTCGATTCGCGCGGCTGGAGCGTCACCGGCTCCGGAATATCGGCGCGTAGATCGGCGCCAGCGTCCGTCGGGTGAACACGGACGGGCAGAAACCCCTCTTTTGCGACAGTCTCGATTTGCATTGAAATACCTTTCCCTAAAACTGATTCCACGTGGATTGATAGTCCCTGCCGGGTGCGTCTTCGCGCTCCCATGGAAGAGCCTCCTCGACAGCTGAGTTGACGGGCGCGGCCTGCTTTTCGGCAGCCTTCTCCTTCTCCTTCTCCAGAAGGTCGGCGATATAGGCCTTGACCTGATCACTGAACCGCTGTGGGCATTCCAGCTGGACTGTGCCCTCGCTCGCCTTCTTCTCCATACGCGCATAGAAGTCAATGACTTCGCGACTCGCATGGAGTCGGTTCTTCTCCATCTTCGGGAAGATGGTAAGCCCCTCGATGTTGGAGCAACGGGACAGACCAACGTAGAGCTGCCCGGCGGCGAAGGTTTTCGTGTGGACGGTGCAGCGATCGAAGGTAAGACCCTGGGACTTATGGATGGTGATGGCGTAAGCAAGCTTGAGGGGGATCTGCGTGAACTCGCCTACCGTGTCGGAAGTCACCTTGTTTTTCGTTTTGCCCTTCGGGTCGACGAACTCCTCGACAACCGATTTGAGGATCTTCCACGTGTGGGACTCGATTTTCACCGGCTCGTCAGGATTGGCGTCGAAGGCGACCGTCACGCTCGTCTTGGTGCATTTCACGACCGTGCCCTGCGAACCGTTGACGTATTTGCCCTCGGGGTCGTTGACGAGCGACATGACGCGGGCACCGGCGCATAGGGTGATCTTATCGTCGGCCGCGCGATCTCCCTTGTTCACCTTTCCCGTCGCGCTGGCCTGATAGGTGTATTTCTTCCCGCTCAGCTCCGACACGCTCTCCGTATTGATATTCGATGCAAGCCTGTTGTTCGAGCATAGGAACAGGGCATCCTTGGGCGCGTATTTGCGATCCGATACGGAATGCTCGTTGAAATACGAGATGCATGACTCATCGCCGTTACGCGCGAGATTTAGGTTCCCGATGTACTCCGGATCGTCCTGGCGCACGACCTTCTTCAGGATGTGCGGCTCGAAGTCGAATCCGTCCCAGTAATCGGATTCAAACGCCCAACCCTCGAAATTGCCGGGGTACAGCTTCATGAGGATCGCACGGTCATCTTCCGTGATGACCGGGGGAAGCTGGAAGAAATCACCGACGAGCACGACCTGCTTTCGACCGGACGAGACCTGGGCATCAGAGATCATGCGCATGACGTAATCGAAAAGGTCGATGCGGCACATCGAGATCTCATCGATGATGATGACCTCCGCGACCGTCAGGACCTTGCGGGGACGAATCTTCTCGGACGGGTTGCATACGCCGGCGCTCACCTGCAGAGTACGGTGGATGGTCGAGCCATTGTGCATGTTGAGCGCCGCGATACCCGTCGGCGCCATCGCCGTGTAGGGAACGCTACGGGCCTCAAGGTCATCGATGAACCGGTTGAGCACATAGCTCTTGCCTGTGCCGGCGTTACCGGAAAGGAAGACGTTACGCCCCTCCTTCAGGGCAATGTAGGCGTCCCGCTGGTCTTCGGTCAGACCCTCCAGCTCAGTCTCATCGATTACCATTTCACTTCCACTTCCCCACTGGCGATCTGCGCATACGTCACGGTGATGCGATGCTGCTTGTTCCTACGCGTCGGCAACGTCGAACAGACCAGAAAATTACTGCTCGCCGACTCAAAGCAGACATCAACCTCAACCTTATCGAGACCTTCAGCCTTCTGGCGGCGCGTCGGAGGAAGAAGGACCTTCCCCTTCTTTCCCGTGTGGGCCATCGCCGCCGCACGGATTCTCTCACGGCCCTTGCTGCCGTAGGTATCCTGCTCATACTCGAACATCGATATCACTTTCCCCTTTTGTACGTCGGTCTTTTTGATGTAGTAGGATTATACCACAATACCATGCGCTTTGATGTGAAAAAGCCCCGCTTTTTGGGCAGGGCTGAAAGGAAACAGGGATGATCAGAAGCAGAAGGCGGGAAGCACACAGTTGGTGCCCCTCGCGTCGCAGAGACCCCAGCCCATTTCGCCAAAGATACAGCGGAATTCCTTGTCGCCGAACTGGGCCACGGAGCGAGTCCAGCGATAAAAGCTCGATGAAGCCCCGGAATAGTTCGACGATGTCACGTCCTTGGATTTGTAGTACTCGTACTGGGTGCCGTCGGACTGGAGGTCTCCGTAGACCTCGGTCGAGCTGAGGAGGAAGGCTTTGTCGGTCGTGGCCGATGGAGTGCGGGGGCTGTCGTCGATCTTGTTGTCGGTCAACTTCTTGACGGACTTCGCCTTGGTCTAACAGAGCCTTGCGAAACCCGTCCGTATCCATCTGCCGTCCTACCGATCAATCGAAAGACCGTTTGCCTTGCGCTCCTCTTCCCAAGTATCGATTACTATTTTCTTGGCATTTTCAACGTTGTATCTATGATCAAGCTTGTAATGGCTGATATCCCGATACCAGAAAAGCTCTTTCACGTTTTCCCGAAACCATTTTTTACCGGCAAGTATAAATATACAAGCCATACCTACTCCGGCGCTGTCACCCGGATTGTCGTCAATGTAAAAATTACCGTCCTTGCGGAGCCCCTTCCTGTTGACCAATAGATCGTCGATGATCGAATAGATCGAGTTCAAATCATAAATTCCATCATGAAGGATTTTCTCATCATCCATGACCAGTTTGATTTTGTTTTGCATTTCGTACCTCCGTGCTACCTCTAGTACTATTGTACCATACTGTTTGCACTTAAAAAAGCCCTGCGTCGGCACCGGGACGTCGATAACCAGAACGAAAGCCTCGTTTGTCTGTGTGCCAGAAAAAGCGAAGTTCAAGCTCTGAATGGCGGTTTAGCCTATGAGTTGAAAGAACCCATAGGTTCTCATTTTCGATATTTTATTGCCTGCTTCGCTCATCTGCGGATAAGGAAAAATCGTCCCAATAAATTACCGTCAATCGTCCCAATGAATCATCGTCAATTGTCCCAACGACGCAGGTAAACCGTATGATTTTAAGAGCGCTGCGGAAGCTGGGAAATGGACGGTCAAGACGCAAACCGTGGCTGGCGAGACGAAAAAGGGGAATCCCTTTTGCGGGATTCCCCTTTCCGAGTGTGCGCCTAGCGGCGCACGTTTCTAACGGGTTAAAGTCCCGAATCCACCCGGTA
>ERZ773259.99-NODE-99-length-94636-cov-14.894228_pt1 | contig 94636 bp, 89 predicted proteins | sample MGYA00511961_ERZ773259 | MGnify/ENA primary metagenome ERZ773259 (study PRJEB29015, sample SAMEA2737775) | human gut metagenome | biome: human gut; feature: human-associated habitat; material: faeces | place: China | collected 2012 ...
CACTTATCGTGGACTGGAATCCGCACATCCGGATAATTTGCCCATTGCGAATAGGGTAGCAAACAGTGTGATTTGTTTGCCCATGCATACTAACTTAAGTAATGCTGATTTTGAATTAGTGGTTAAACTCATTAATATTTAGTTTATTGTGAATAAAGTTCCATTGGTGAGTGTTGTATGTACAACATATAATCATGAAAAATATATCAGACAAACTTTAGATGGATTTATTATTCAGAAAACTTCTTTCCCAATTGAAATAATTGTGCATGATGATGCTTCTACTGATTCTACCGCTTTAATTATAAAAGAGTATGAGAAACAGTATCCAAACTTATTTCATAATATCTATAGATTAGAGAATTGGTACTCACAAAAAAAAAATATTTGGAAGTATTTGTTTCAAGAAGTAGCTAGAGGAAAATATATAGCTTTATGTGAGGGAGATGATTATTGGATTGATCCATTAAAACTACAAAGGCAGGTTGATTTTTTAGAAGCGCATGAGGATTATGGATTAGTGCATACTAATTTTTGCTTTTATAGCGATGATACAGGTCGTGTTCTTCATAATGGCTCTAAAAGATACAATATAAAAAATGGGTATATTTTTAAAGAATTATTTAGTGGTTGTTGGATTAAAACTTTAACTGTTTGTTTTAGAAAGGTTTTAGTAAACGAACTTCCTGTTTTAACAACAGATTGTTTTCAGGGTGACCTGTTCTATTTTTATGAGATATCATTGAAGTCTAAAGTATATTTTGATAATTATGAAAGTGGCGTATATCGTGTGTTAAAGGAGTCGGCTTCTCATAATGTGAACTATGATAAAATGTTATCGTTTTTTAGATCGTTACAACGATTGGACTATTATTACGCTGATAAATATAATTTATGTGGAATAGACAGGTATAAATTAGATAAAAAATGGTTTATTTGGGATCTTAAATATTTCTTGCGAATTGCTGATTATGATCATTTTTGTTCTTTAACTAATGTGCATTTCCTATCCTTTAATAGAAAGGAATTAGGTCTATATATCTGTTTTTTATTTTGTCAAATAAAAGTGTTTTTCTATGCTTTTTCATTATTGCTCCGTATAAAGTGTAGGATATTTCGAATATTGAAAAAAGGGATTATATAATAGAAATGTTTCTCTATATATGCACTTTAGGATTGTCTCTAATTTTTGCAATATTATATAATGTTGTAAAATATAATAAAAAACATGTGCTGAGACTTTTGCTGGGAATATTAATTCTAATGCTATTGTTATTATCTATATTGCGGAAAAATACTGTTGGGGGAGATTTAATTAACTATATACCTTTGTATGATACTATTGCAAAATCTTCATTTGGAGAGGCTTTGGCTATTCCAAAATATGGAATAATCTATTTATTTTATAATAAGATATTGACACTGCTCAGTCCTAATGAATTTACTTTTATGCTTGGTACCAGCTTGGTTAATCTGCTCCCTGTATTTTGGCTGATAATAAAATATTCAAAAATACCTTTATTGAGTATATTTCTATATGTCTCTATAGGTTATTATACGAATACATTTAATAGTGTACGTTCATCAATGGCAATAGCTATAACGATTTGTTGTATTCCATATATTTTAGAACGAAAATTTTACTCTTTTTTGTTCCTTTATATCTTGGCCCTTTGTGTTCATTTATCTTCGTTTCCTTTTATTTTGACATATTGGGTAGTTAATTTGAAATTATCTTTTAAAAGAATCATTTCTTTAATTGTCTTTTCTTATTTACTCTCTGAGTCTGTAAGTAATTGGATTATTGGGTATCTATATTTATATGATCCTGTATATGATAAATTTGAGAGTACAACAGGAGGGTATTCTTATTTCTTTATGCTCTTTTTCATATTTATTAGTGGATATATAATATATAATCAAAATAAAGATAAAAATATAAGTAAAGAAAATGATTTATTTTTGAGAGTGATGCTAATCGCTACATGTATTCAACCTTTTGCTTTTCATTTTATGTTGATTAATCGGATTGTCCTGTTTTTTAGTGTGTATATAATTATATTTATTCCTAACTTTATATTATATATTAGATCCACAAAAATTAGGATTCTTGGGCATTTTATTGTGTACGTATTCTTTGTTTTATTTTTTATCAAGATTATAATGGGAATTAATCCTGAATATAATAGCAATGGTCAGATGACAATACCTTATCTTTTTTATTGGGAATAATATGGGGCGAATTTTGTTTGATTTAGCTGTTTGTCAACCTAATGGAAGTGGCAAATATCATGGTGGAGGTGTATATGGAATAATTGTTTTTAAAGCTTTGGCTGAATTATACCATTCTTATATTTCTGTTTATTTAGATGTAAATAAATTTATTTCCGAAGAAGCCTTGAATATTATAAAGAAATATAATATAAAAAAATACGATTCGTCAATTTTTACATTAAAAGATGTGGTAGTAAAAGAAGAATTCTCTATTCTTTATTCTCCTTTATTTAAAACCGAATATTTAGCGATTAAAGATATACCCATATTGTTGACTATTCATGGTTTAAGAGCTTTAGAAATGAATCGAGATAAATATGAGTATCTATATTCAAGGTCAATTTGGTCTTTCTTGAAATCTTTCTTAAAACACATAAATTTTATTTATTACTATTTACATAAGAGATATTTGACGCAATATTCTTTTATTGAAAAAAACAATAATATAGATATTGTTACAGTTTCTGAGCATTCAAAATATTCAATTCTGTCTTTCTATGCTAATGTTGGTAAGGACATAGAGGTGTATTATAGTCCATCTACTTGTTGTTTGGATATATCTACTATTCAACCATATGCTAACTATAAATATTACTTACTTGTTTCCGCAAATCGATGGCTGAAAAATTCTTATAGAGCAATTCTTGCATTGGATCAGCTCTTTTCTGAGGGAAAAATTAATGCAAGTGTTATTGTACTTGGACTTAAAAAAAATAGCTTTATAATGAGCAAAATAAAAAATAAATCTCATTTTGTTTTGTTGGAATATGTTGATAATAATGTATTGGAATCTCTATATAAAGGAGCCTATGCCCTTATATATCCGACTTTAAATGAAGGATTTGGTTATCCACCATTAGAAGCCATGAAATATGGTACACCTGTCTTATCTTCTCCTTTTTCTGCAATTACAGAAATATGTGGTGATTCTTTGATTTATTTTAATCCTTATTCTATCAATGAAATTAAAAACAGATTATTGTATTTAGATAATAAAGATGTGTTGAATGACTATTCTTTACGTGTTATTGAGAAATATGAAAAAATAGCAAAGCGGCAAGCTGAAGATTTAGATAAGTTGGTAAATAAAATAGTGTCATATCTTTTATGAAGAAAAATAAAATAATTATAGTTTGTGGGGATTTAGGTGCTGGGGGTGCGGAAAGGGTTATATCTATTATAGCTCCATTGTTTTTTAGAAATTTTGAATGTGTTAAAATACTAACATACTATAATAGACGTATTTTTTATGATCTTGATCCAAGAATCATTGTAAATTCATTTAAATACCCCAATAAAGATCCGTGGAGCGTATGTAAAAATATACGCTGGTATCGTAAGTGGGTTGAAGAGGAAAATCCAACAGTTGTATTGTCTTTTTTAACGCCCTTTAATATATTGGTTTCATTTAGTATGTTGGGTTCTAGTATACCTTTAATTGTGGCAAATAGAAATGATCCATCTTTTGATAAGTATCCTATACTTAGAAATTTTATGTATAATTTTGTTGATGCTATAACAACTCAGACAGTCTCAAATAAAAATGCTTTTCCTTTTTTTCTAAGAAAAAAAATTTATGTAATTCCTAATCCTGTTTTTTTGAAAAAAGATTTAGTTGGTAAGGCGTTAAGTGTTAATAAGAAGGATGAAATTGTTGCTGTGGCGAGATTGGTCAAACAAAAGAATATTCCATTTTTGATTGATTCATTTGATTGTTTACATAAAAAATACCCAAACATAGTTCTCAAAATTTTTGGAGATGGTGTAGAGCGACAAAGATTACTGGAAATTATTCATGATAAGCAATTGGAAAGATATATATATTTAGAAGGGCAGGATGAATGTTTGCATGAGAAGATCTTGACATCGAAAATTTTTGTACTTGTTTCATTATATGAAGGTATGCCTAATGCTTTGATTGAGGCCATGTGTTTAGGGTTACCTGTTGTTTCGTCAAAGGTGTCGGGTGCTGTTGATTTAATTAAGGACTCTATTAATGGCAGATTATTTAATGTGAATGATAAAGATATGTTTATTGATATTTTGGATGAACTACTTTCAGATTCGGATAAAAGGATAAGTTTAGGGAAGGAGTCTTCTTATTTATACAACAATCTAGATGTAGATTTCATTTATGGGCTATGGATGGACTGTATTAATAATGTTTTGAGTAGATGAAAATATTAGTTACTGGTGCAGCGGGATTTATTGGGTTCTATGTCTGCAAATATTTACTTTTACGTGGTGATGAAGTTATAGGTTTAGATAATATCAATACCTATTATGATGTCAATATTAAGTATGGACGTCTAAAAAATCTTGGTATTGAACGTAAAATTATAACTTGGCATAGGTTTATAGTAAGTGTACAATATGAAAAATTTCGTTTTATCCGAATGAATTTAGAAGATAGACAAGCAATAGAATCACTTTTTACTAATGAAAATTTTGATGTAGTAGTAAATTTAGCGGCACAAGCAGGGGTACGGTATTCTATTGAAAATCCTTATATTTATGTACAAAGTAATGTCGATGGCTTTTTGAATATATTAGAAGGATGTCGTCATTGTAAAATAAAACATTTGGTATATGCAAGTTCCAGTAGCGTATATGGACTAAATACTAAAGTCCCTTTTTCAGAAATGGATGGCATAGCACACCCAGTTAGCCTTTACGCAGCTACAAAAAAAATGAATGAACTGATGGCTCATACATATAGCTATTTATATGATATTCCTACTACAGGATTGCGCTTTTTTACGGTATATGGTCCTTGGGGACGTCCTGATATGTCTCCTTTTCTTTTTGCTGACGCTATGCTCCATAAATATCCTATAAAGGTTTTTAATAATGGGAATATGTTGCGTGATTTTACTTATATCAATGATATTGTGGAAGGTATAATTCGCATTATAGATCGTATCCCAACTTCTAATTCTGAATGGAATGGTGAATTTCCTGATCCAAGTAGTTCAATAGTGCCATATAAAATTTATAATATTGGTAATTCCGAACCAGTAAAGCTAATGGATTTTATTAAAACTATAGAAGAGGTTATAGGATATTCAGCAAAAAAGATTTTTTTGCCAATGCAACCAGGTGATGTTTATCAAACGTATGCCGATACTACTACTTTGCAAGAAGAATTAAAATTTAAGCCTAATACACCAATACAGGAAGGGGTTAAGGAAACAATAGATTGGTATCGTTCTTTTTATCAATTATAAATCTTAATAATAAAATATGAAAATAGCAATGTAGGTACAGGCTATGTTGGTTTAGTTACAGGTACTTGTTTCTCTGAGATGGGAGTAGATGTTACTTGTGTGGATGTACTAGAATCGAAAATTGATAATCTAAAAAAGGGGATTATTCCAATTTATGAACCTGAATTAGAAGATATGGTGTTTCGTAACTATAATGTTGGACGTTTAAGATTTACAACAGATTTAAAAGAGTGTTTAGATGACGTAGAGATTGTTTTTATTGCTGTAGGTACTCCTCCTGATGAAAATGGTGATGCAGATCTCAAATATGTGCTTGAAGTTGCTCGTACTATTGGTCGTTATATGAATAAATATCTGTTAATTGTAACTAAGAGTACCGTGCCGCTAGGTACTGCTCAAAAGGTTAAATCTGTTATTCGTAGGGAATTAACTAAACGAAATGTATTATTTGATTTTGATGTTGCTTCTAATCCTGAATTTTTGAAAGAGGGGGATGCTATAGCTGATTTTATGAAACCAGATCGTGTTGTAGTTGGCGTTGATTCTGATAAAGCGAGGGAAATAATGGAACGTTTGTATAAGCCTTTATGATGAATAGTTATAGGCTGATATTTACAGATATCTCTAGTGCTGAAATGATTAAATATGCTGCTAATTCAATGCTGGCAACAAGAATTAGTTTTATGAATGATATTGCTAATTTGTGTGAGTTAGTTGGAGCTGATGTATATATGATACGTAGGGGTATTGGGGCTGACAGTCGAATCGGCAGTAAATTTCTGTATTCAGGTTGTGGGTATGGTGGATCATGTTTCCCTAAGGATGTGAAAGCATTGATAAAAACGGCAGAAAAGAAAGGCTATTCTATGCGTGTGCTTAGGGGCGTTGAGGAAGTAAATGAAGATCAGAAAACGATTCTTTTTAAGAAATTGCAAGTGTGTTTTAACGGTACTTTAGAAGGGCGGCGCATTGCTCTTTGGGGACTGGCGTTTAAGCCAGAAACGGATGACATGCGTGAAGCGCCAGCTTTGGTTTTGATAGATATGATTAGTAAAAGCAGGAGTGTTAGTAAGGGCATATGATCCTGTTGCAATGGGGGAATGTAAACGTAGGATTGGTAATATGATTGAATATGCAACTGATATGTATGATGCTGTTTGTGATGCAGATGCTCTATTACTAGTCATAGAATGGAAAGAGTTTCGCATACCTAATTGGGAAATAGTGAAAGATAAAATGAAACAGATGGTGATTATCGATGGTAGAAATATATATGATGGTGAGGAATTGGCTATGTTAGGAGTGTATGTGTGTCTATTGGTTAGTGATTTTATATAATGAAACGTAAACTGCTTCGGATTACAACTATCTCAGATAGTTTGTTTGGGTTGTTAAAAGGACAACTAAATTTTTTTAATCATTATTATGATGTTGTTGGAGTAGCGTCGGGTAATAAGTCTTTAACTTCCGTAGCATTGAGAGAAGGTGTAAGAGTCATTGATGTACCTATGAAACGCGAGATTAATTTACTTTTTGATATTCAATCTTTGATAATATTAATTGCGCTATTTATTAAAGAACGTCCTTATATTGTTCACACTAATACGCCAAAGGCAAGTTTGCTGTCAATGATAGCAGCCTGGATTACAAGGGTACCAAATCGTATTTATACTGTAACTGGTTTAAGGTTTGAAACAACCACTGGGACATTGCGTTATGTACTCATAATTATGGAAAGAATTACATGTTGGTGTGCAACGAAAGTGATACCTGAAGGTGAGGGAGTAAAGCGAACTTTGTTAGCAGAAAAAATTACCAATAAAACTTTGCATGTAATTCTTAATGGTAATATTAATGGTATTGATATAGAATATTTCCAGCGATCTCGTGGTGTCATATTGAGTGCTGATATTTTTATGAGTGATTCATTTACATATATTTTTGTCGGCCGTTTAGTGAAAGATAAAGGTATAAATGAATTAATTCATGCTTTTGTTAGATTATATCAACGATATTCTGGAATTCGTTTGTTGCTTGTTGGTTCATTTGATTCTAAATTAGATCCACTAGAAGAAAATACTTATCAATTAATACATAATCATGAGGCTATTTCCTTTGTGGGTTTTCAAGAAGATGTACGCCCTTGTTTTGCAGCTGCAGATGTCCTTACTTTCCCGAGTTATCGAGAAGGGTTTCCTAATGTAGTTCTTCAAGCTGGGGCAATGGGACTTCCAGCTATAGTGACGGATATTAGTGGCTGTAATGAAATAATAGAAGATGGAGTTAATGGAAAAATAATAAAACCTAAAGATGAAACATTATTGTATGAAACAATGAAATGGTTTTATGAACATAAGGATAGGGAAGTGTTGAGTATGGCAAAGCAGGCTCGTCCCATGGTTGTAAGCCGATATGAACAAAATAAAGTTTGGGAAGCGTTATTAAAAGAATATCAATCATTAGAATGAATACATATTATAATTTTACAAAGAGGTTAGTGGATTTCTTTGTTGCTTTTTGTGTGCTAATTGTTCTTGCTCCTCTGTTGCTTATTATAGCCATTATTTTGTGTTTTGCTAATAATGGAAAATGTCTTTTTTTTCTTCAGGAGAGGCCCGGAAGGCATGGTAAAATCTTTAAAGTCATCAAATTTAAAACGATGACAGATGAACGTGATGCAGAAGGAAACTTACTTCCGGATGATAGACGATTAACTAAGATTGGTAAGTTTGTTCGTTCTACTTCGATTGATGAGCTTCCACAATTAATCAATGTTTTGAAAGGCGATATGTCCTTGATTGGGCCACGTCCTTTGCTTCCTCAGTATTTGTCTCTATACAATAGCGAACAGGCTCGCCGTCATGAAGTTCGTCCCGGTATTACCGGATGGGCCCAAGTGAATGGACGTAATGCTATTTCATGGACAAGGAAGTTTGAGTTGGATGTTTGGTATGTAGACCATTGTTCTTTCTCACTTGATTTAAAAATTATCTTTTTAACAATAAAAAAAGTTTTCGTACGTGAAGGAATCAGTTCTGATACTTGTTCAACGATGGAAGCTTTTAATGGAAATAATTAAGAAATGAAGAATATAGCAATTTATGGAGCCGGAGGTTTTGGCCGCGAAGTCTCATGTATGCTTAATATTATTAATCAATGTGAGTCGAGATGGAATCTAATTGGTTTTTTCGATGATACAAAGCCTATAGGCTATTCTTGCGGATATGGAAAAGTACTTGGAGGGCTTGAGGTTTTAAATATGTATGATGAGCCGTTAGATGTAATTATTGCTATTGCTTCTCCTGTTGGAGTTCATAAATTAGTGGGTAAAATAAAGAATCCATATATTGACTTTCCCAATATCATAGCTCCTGATGTGCGTTTTACAGATCAAAATTCTCTGTCCTTAGGGAAAGGAAATATTTTTTGTTGGGGATGTTGTGTTACTTGTGATATAACGATTGGAGATTTTAATTCTTTTAATGGTTTTATTACTATCGGTCACGACTCAAAAATAGGAAATTATAATGTTTTTATGCCTAAAGTACATGTTTCTGGTGGAACGGTAATCAATGATGAGAATTATATAGGAACAGGAGCTATAATATTACAAAAAAATCGAATAGGATATAGAACAGTTGTCGGAGCTAACAGTGTAATCATTCGTAATACTAAAGATGATTCTACCTATGTTGGTAATCCTGCAACTATTGTCAAATTTTAAAATAATAATAAAATGGAACTTAAAACATTTATTGAAAATTTTGCAGCTCAGTTTGATGAAACAGATGAATCTGTATTTGGTGCGGAAACCGTTTTTAAAGAATTAGAAGAATGGAGTTCATTGATTGCATTATCTGTTATTGCAATGATAGATGAGGAATATGATGTACGTATTAAAGGAGAAGATATACGTAGTGCCCATACAATTCAGGATTTGTATAATGTTGTAAGAACAAAGGAATAATGGCTTTTATAGATATACCTAATGTTGTAGTTAAAGGTTTTTCTGCATGCGTGCCTCCGGATATTGATGAAAATATTAATTACTCCTTATTAACGGAAGAAGAAAGGGCGAAGGTAATATCTTCGATTGGAGTTGAACGGAAAAGGGTAGCTAAAGATAATGTTTCTGCTTCTGATTTATGTTATAAGGCGGCAGAAAAGTTAATCGAAGAACTACATTGGGATAAAAATGATATTGGATGTCTGATATTTGTATCCCAAACCCCTGACTATATATTACCGGCTACATCTTGCCTTCTTCAGCACCGGTTAGGCCTTAACTCTGAGTGTTATACCCTAGATATATCATTAGGATGTTCTGGATGGGTATATGGTTTGAGTGTACTTTCTTCATTGCTTTCTCATGGAAATATAAAAAAGGGACTATTATTAGTGGGGGATATAACTACACGATTGGGATGCCGTGAAGATACGAGTTATTGGCCATTGTTCGGGGATGCAGGAACTGCTACTGCTGTAGAATATGTAGAAGGTGCTTCCGGTATGTATTTCCACACGGCTACGGATGGCAGTGGAGCAGAAGCTATAATTATCCCAGACGGAGCATATCGAAATGGGATTTCGAAGGAAAGTCTTAAAATAGAAGTCGATACTGATGGTTTGAATCGATCTAAACTGAACACTAAAATGGATGGTATGGACGTTTTTGCTTTTGCTGTTTCGAAAGCACCAAAAAGTGTTGCCGCCTTGTTAGAAAAATTACAAATACCCCAAGAGGATATCGATTGTTTTGTATTTCATCAGGCGAATAGATTTTTAAATGAGAAAATTAGGAAAAAGTTAAAGATAGATGCGTCTAAAGTACCTTACTCCTTGCTGAATTATGGAAATACAAGCTGTGCTACTATTCCTTTGACTTTAGTTACTGAAAGACAAGAACAGTTACAAAATTCTCGAATGAATATCGTAGGATGTGCATTTGGAGTAGGGCTTTCGTGGGGGAGTGTCTACTTTTCTACTGAAAACATTATTTGTTTAGATTTAATAGAATATTAGTCTTTATGGAAATATATAATCCTTTTTCTTTGATAGGGAAAACTATTTTAGTAACGGGAGCTTCTTCCGGTATTGGGCGTTCAATTGCTATTGAGGCCTCTAAGATGGGGGCTACGTTAATAATTACAGGACGTGATAAAGAGCGTTTGAATGAAACTTATACCTCCTTAATGGGGAATAATCATTTACAGTTTATTGCTGATTTAAATGAATCGGAAGCTGTAGATAATTTGGTTGATTCTTTACCGAGTATAAATGGGGTTGTTCTTGCGCTAGGTATTGGGGATTGGCTTCCGTTTCAATTTGTAAAAAAGGAAAGACTGTACCGCATCTTTGAAACAAACTTTTTTGCTCCCGTCATTTTAATTCAGAAATTATTAAAGGGAAGAAAAGTACGGAAGGGCTCGTCAATCGTTTTTTTATCCTCTATTGATGGTCCGGTTACAGCACATATAGGAAATTCAATGTATGCTGCTTCTAAAGGGGCTGTGTCTGCAATGGTTAAGGGCATGGCTGTTGATTTGGCTTCAAAAGAAATTCGTGTAAATGCTCTTTTGCCAGGAATGATTGAAACACCTTTGATTCATTGCGGCGATATAACAGAAGAACAATTGCAAGAGGATAAAAAGTTGTATCCCTTAAAACGTTATGGGAAACCTGAAGAGATAGCATATGCTGCAATATATTTACTGTCTAATGCAAGTTCCTTTACTACAGGGGCAAACTTGGTAATAGATGGAGGATTTACTTTATTATAATAAATGGCTACAATAACATATCATAACGTAGGTGTGAAAGCAATGGCAGCTTGTGTTCCTTCAGAGGTTGTCTACAATAAAGATCTGGCTTGTTTAATGAGTCAGGAGGAAGTTGATAAAATGATTAATTCTGTCGGTATTCATGAACGCAGGATTAGTCCGGTGGATGTATGTGCATCTGATTTATGCTATAAGGCAGCATTAAAATTGATGGAGGATAATCAGATTGATCCGGAATCAATCGATATGCTCCTTTTTATGAGTCAATCGCCAGATTTTAAGTCTCCTGCTACCGCTTGTATTTTACAGCATAGACTTGGATTATCAAAATCAACAGCTTGTATGGACCTAACTTTAGCATGTTCTGGATATGTATATGCACTGTCCACGGCGTTTGCATATGCATCAATGGAGGGAGTTAATAGAATTCTTTTATTAGATGGCGAAACGTTCACAAAGTATGTAAATCCCAGAGATAAAGTAAATGTACCTCTATATGGTGATGCGGGTACTGCAACTTTGATAGAGAAAGGAAAATATGAATTTGCTGTATTTGATTTGAATACGGATGGAAGTGGCGAGGATGCTGTGAAAATCCCGTTTGGAGGATGTCGTAATCCGTTTACAGTAGAGAGCTCTATCGAAAAAGAATGTGAAAATGGTAATTATCGTTCAGATATTCAGGTGTATATGGATGGTATGGATGTTTTTAACTTTGCCATAGGAGTAGTTCCCAAAGGAGTTAAAACCATTTTGAAAGAGGTTGGTATTACAATAAATGATTTGGATTATCTATTATTTCATCAGTCAAATAAATTTATGACAAATTTCTTTGTAAAAAGATTAAAGTTTGATTCTGATAAGGTGCCTTATTCTATTCAAAAGTATGGAAATACAAGTTCTGCATCAATTCCTTTAACAATATGTTCTGAACTTTCAGGGACTTTAATTTCTAATAAAAAGGTAGTTATGTGTGGCTTTGGTGCTGGCTTGTCATGGGGAACAGCTTTTATTCCATTTGGGGATTGCTGTATTTCTCCTGTATTTGATTACTAATTAAAATTATGAAGTATTTTATTTTTCGTAATAACACTTTAGAGAATCTGTTTGGCATGACAGATGTAGGATATTCCGGTTATGATGACATTTCATATGTCCCTTTGGAAGTAGATTCTTATGTGTGGTTTTATCAGGTTCCTATAAAATTTGACATTGATTCTTTGACAGAAGAAGTAAATGGATACTTTGATAAGTTGCAGATTGTTTATAAACAACTTCCTGCTCACAGTCAGCTGATCGTTTTTTCTTTGGAGAATCTTTATAATTTGAATTTTTGTAGTACAAATTATGAGCTCAAAAATTCGATTATAAGATTTAATATGGATATTCGTGATTTTTGCAATACATATGCAAATGTAAAATTCATTGATTTTTCTGAATTCTTATCGGATTACCCCAAAGACCAATGGATCGATTGGAAATATTATTTTCTTTCCCAGATGGTGATTAATCCTAAGTTGGCAGGGGCTTTTCGCAAATGGTTCACTTGTAAAACAAGAGAGCTTGCTTTAAGCAGGAAAAAATGTTTGGTTCTCGATTTGGATAATACACTTTGGAGTGGTGTACTGGGTGAGGACGGTATTGGAGGTATTGGTATCGGAGGAGATTACCCCGGAAAGGCTTTTCTTTATTTTCAGGAAGCTTTGATTGAATTAAGCAAACAAGGGGTTATCTTGACGGTTTGCAGCAAAAATAATGAAGCAGATGTGCTGGAAGCATGGAAAAAGAATCCGTTTATAAAACTTAATCAGAAATATCTCTCTGCTTATCGAATCAATTGGCAGAACAAAGCTGATAATATAAAAGAATTGGCTCAGGAATTGAATATCGGTCTGGATAGTTTTGTTTTTGTTGATGATAATCCCACAGAACGAGAATTGGTGAAGCAACTTTTGCCGATGGTGGAAGTTCCTGATTTTCCGAAGCATCCTTATCTGTTGCCGGTATTCTTTTTCAACTTGGTTGAACGTTATTTCCGAGTCTATGCCATTACGGAAGAGGATAAGAAAAAGACGGAACAATATAAAGCGAACGTTAGCAGGACACAGGAAAAAAAGAAATTTACAGATCTTGGTGCTTACCTGGCAAGCCTTGAAATTGAGGTTACGGTAACGGGAGCAAACGAATTTAATATTCCTCGTATTGCACAGATGACTCAGAAAACAAATCAGTTTAATCTGACAACTAAACGTTATACTGATGTGGAAATTCGTAGTCTTATAGAAAAAGGATGGTCTGTCTTTTGTATTAGTGTAAAAGATAAATTCGGAGATAATGGTATCACCGGAGCTATAATTTTAGAACCTCTTGCTGATGGAATGAGAATTGATTCATTGCTGCTAAGCTGTAGGATCTTAGGTAAAGGAATTGAGTTAGCTTTTGTACGTTTTGTTTTAAATCGCTTGCACAGCTATGGAGTTGGCAAGATATATGCTGACTATTATCCGACATTAAAAAATACCCAAGTAGCTGACTTTTACGATAGGGTGGGGTTTGATTTGTCAGATCAGAAAGAGGATGGGACAAAAGCATATGTACAATGTTTGTCGGGTAATTATCAAATAGAATCTTATTATAAAATAAATATGAACTGATATGGAAGAGAAAATATTGGAGATACTGAAACTGGTATTTGAACAGGAGAATGTGGATGAAAGTTGCGCCCAGGTGAATTGTGAAAAATGGGACTCTTTGAAGCATTTGGAATTAGTGGTTGAGATTGAATCGGCATTTAATGTAGAGCTGGAACCTGAAGAGATTGCCGAAATGAAAAGTTTTAAGGACATTAAAAGGATACTTCAGGGGAAATAGATGGAGGTTGTTCGTTTTGTAAATTCAGTTTTTGAATCTAACACTTACCTTATTAAAGATGATTGCCAGAGTCAATGCTATTTAGTTGATTGTGGTGATCCGGAACCTATATTAGAAGAGTTGCAGCGCTTTGATTTAGAACTTGCGGCTATTTTTATCACTCATTCACATTTTGACCATATTTATGGATTGAATGAAGTGGTATCTAATATTCCCTTCGTTAAAGTGTATCTTTCATTACATGGAAAAGAAGGACTGTTTTCCGACCGATTGAATATGTCCAGATACCATTCTACTTCTTTTATATATGAATATGATGATAATATTGAAGTAGTAGAAAACAATTGTATCATATCTTTATTTGGTAGAGACGAGATGCAGATGAAAACTTACGAAACTCCCGGACATGATTGGAGCGCCTGTTGTTTTCAGATAAATAATTGTTTGTTTACCGGAGATTCCTATTTGCCTCAACACAAAGTGGTAACGACTTTCCCAAAAAGTAACAAGAGGGAGGCAGAAAAGTCTTTAGAGCGCATTAAAAAAATTGCTGTAGGATGCAACCTCTATCCGGGACATGGAGAAATCATATATGCGTAAATATGGGCTGCTGCTGTTAAGTGTTTTTTCTTTTCTTTTTATTCCTTACTACGTAAGAAAATCAAATAAACATAGATAATTTCGTTATGAACAAACGAATCTGGCTTTCGCTTGCTCACATGGGTGGCCGTGAGCAAGACTTTATAAAAGAGGCCTTTGATACGAACTGGGTTGTCCCTTTGGGACCTAACGTGGATGCCTTTGAGCAATCTTTGGCCGAATATTTGCATGAAGACCGCCATGTGGTGGCCTTGAGTGCTGGAACGGCTGCGCTCCATTTGGGCTTGATTCTTCTGGATGTGAAGCCCGGTGATGAAGTGATTTGCCAAAGCTTTACTTTTGCCGCTTCTGCCAATCCGATTTCTTATCTGGAGGCCAAACCTGTTTTTGTGGACAGTGAGAAGGATACCTGGAATATGGATCCGGTATTGCTCGAAGAGGCTATAAAGGACCGTTTGCGCAAGACGGGCAGGTTGCCGAAAGCGATCATTCCCGTTCACCTTTACGGTATGCCTGCCAAGATGGATGAGATCATGGATATTGCGGGGCGTTATGGTATTCCCGTATTGGAGGATGCTGCCGAGGCTTTGGGTTCGGAGTTGAACGGACAGAAGTGTGGCACATTCGGTGAACTGGCCGCACTCTCTTTCAATGGCAACAAGATGATCACGACTTCCGGTGGAGGTGCTCTGATCTGTCGCACGGAAGAGGAGGTCCGGCAAACAAAGTTCTATGCGACGCAGGCTCGTGATGCCGCTCCGCATTACCAGCATACTCATATCGGTTATAATTACCGTATGAGCAACATCTGTGCGGGTATCGGCCGTGGCCAGATGTACGTTCTGGAAGAGCATATTGCGCGTCGCCGTGCTATTCACTCTTTGTATGTTGATTTGCTGAAAGATGTTGCGGGTATTACGGTCATGGAGAATCCTGATTCACGGTTTGCTTCCAACTTTTGGCTGACTTGTATTCTGGTTGATCCGAAGCTTGCGGGCAAGAGTCGTGAGGATCTTCGCCTGAAGCTGGATGCCGCAAACATAGAGACTCGTCCTTTGTGGAAGCCGATGCATCTTCAGCCTGTGTTCAGGGATGCTCCGTTCTATGGGAATGGTACGAGTGAGAGGTTGTTCGATATCGGTCTTTGTCTGCCTTCGGGTCCTACATTGACAGATGAAGATATCAGGAGGGTGGTAGATACGATCAAGAAGATATAATAGATTCATTGTATCAGTATTATAAAGGAAAGCCGGCTGGAATATTTGAAAAATTCCGGCCGGCTTTCCTTTATATATATGGGAATGCAAGAGAACTAAATTTTACTTTTCCGGGAAACGAATTGCTTTTGAATATATTTCTTTTACCTTTGTGAGAAAATACTTAAAATAAATTGCTATGGAAAAATTATACTTTCAAAGAGCTGCTTCATTAGGGCTGCTTTTCTGTCTTCTTGCAGGAACATGGGCTCAGACACCTCTGAAAACAAAGAAGAAAAAAGAACATAAGTCGCAAGCAGAAGTATCGGTAAACGAATGCGTATCGGTGGATACGTTGTCTTTGGTATCGTTTAACGATTTCCATGGGGCCTTTGCCAGCGATAAGGAAGTGCCCGGGGCAGGGAAATTAGTACAAACTATCTTGACTCAAAAAGAACAAAATAAAAATACAATAGTGCTTTCGGTCGGCGATAATTTCAGCGGGAGTTATTTCTCAAGAATAACAAGAGGTAATCCGTTGCCTGAAATGTTTCGGGAGATGGATGTCAAGATGTCAGCGGTAGGTAACCATGAATTTGACTGGGGATTACCTTATCTGACGGATACAGCCAAAGTATATATGAACTTTGTAGCTGCCAATATCATTTCAGAACGGGGGGATTCGTTGGAGTGGGCAAAACCTTACCGGATTGTGAATCTGGAGATGAAAAACGGAGGAATGGTGCGTGTTGCTTTTGTTGGATTGACAACAACGGAAACCGCCCATAAGACGAGTCCGGAAAATATCAAAGGATTGGCTTTTGTACATCCCACATATGTTGCCCGTGTCGAGACGGCTTGCCGGTTGAAGAAAGAGGGGAAGGTGGATCTGGTGGTGCTTCTGATGCACATTGGTACCAATATGAAAAATAAAGATATTATTGAAGAAGAGAATGCCAAGTCACTTCCTTATCTTAATGGAGTGGACGCTATCATTTCCGGTCATTCCCATGAAGTGGTGCTTAGTAAGGTGAACGATGTTCCCATCATTCAGGCAGGAGTCAACGGTACACACGTCGGTAAACTGGATTTCAAGGTTGTCAGAGAAGGAGGGAGTTGTAAGGTTTCTTATATCGGTGGCGATACTATTCGTACCGGTGAGGTTTCGAATCCATATATTGATTCATTGGTCAATAATGTACTGGAAGAATATGGATTGTCGGATAGTTTGACTAATGCTAAGGATGCTTTGATCCATGACCGTACCGTCAATAAGTGGGACTATACATCTGTGGGAGCTTATGTGACTGCTGCCTACGTGCAGAGTTTCTTGCAAAGTGAATGTGTGGCGGATGAATTGAAAAAATTACCTGTGATTGGAGTGAATCATTACGGGGGCTTACGTGCCGGTATTCCGGCCGGAAAGGTCACAAGGTTGCGTGCCGGTAATGTGCTTCCATTCAGTGGCAATGTGGTGGCTTATGAATTTACGGGTGAACGATTGAAGCAGTTGTTGGACGATGGACGCAGAAATAAAAACGGTTTTCTGCAAACTTCTTACTTAAAATTACATTTGAATTCTAAAGGAAATATTGAAACGATAACCGACTGCCGTACCAATAAGATAATCCGTGATGACGATAAATGTATTGTTGTGTTGGATGCTTTCATTACTTCCGGTGGTGACGGTTATGACAGCAAATTATTTTCAGGTTATGAAATAGGAGATTTTAATAATCAGAAACTTGAAACAACCACGGCTTTTATCGATTATTTGAAGAGTTTGAAAGGGTTTATTTCGTCTGCGGCTGCACCGATACCCATAGTGCAAAAGTAAAAAATTAGAGCTAAGATGAAAGCGATCAGGCGGTTTAAAATGTAATTACACATTTTGAGCCGCCTGGTCGCTTTTGTGTTTTTTAAGTTTTTTGTCTTTCACTTATTAATAAATTATTGCTAAATTCGAACGATTTTTTGCAAATCGACATTGTTTACTAATAATTTAATTTATATGGAAAATCTGGAAACAGCGCTTCTGCTGATGGTAGTGGGAATGGCAACTGTCTTTGCTATTCTCCTTCTTGTGATCTATTTAGGAAAATTACTCATCTCTTTAGTTAATAAATATGCCCCTGAGGAACAACCTCTTGTGAAACAGGGAGCTAAAGTATCAGCTCCTATTCCCGGTAATATTGTTGCAGCCATTACAGCGGCTGTCAATGTAGTGACACAAGGAAAAGGGAAAGTGACTAAAATCGAGAAAATCTGAAAATTAATCTTATAGAATAATACCGAAAACGGAAATGAAAAGAGAAGTAAAATTTAGTCTGGTTTTTAGAGACATGTGGCAGTCTGCCGGTAAATATGTGCCTCGGGTAGACCAGTTAGTGAAGGTAGCACCTGCTATTGTTGAAATGGGATGTTTTGCCCGGGTAGAAACAAACGGCGGTGGTTTTGAACAAGTAAATCTATTGTTTGGTGAGAACCCCAATAAATCTGTGCGCGCATGGACGAAGCCCTTCCATGAAGCCGGAATACAAACCCATATGTTGGATCGTGCCCTTAACGGGCTTCGTATGAGCCCTGTTCCGGCCGATGTGCGTAAGTTGTTTTATAAAGTAAAGAAAGCACAGGGGACGGATATCACCCGTACATTCTGTGGGCTGAATGATGTACGTAACATTGCACCTTCCATCACTTATGCCAAAGAAGCGGGAATGATTTCGCAGTGTTCACTCTGCATCACCCATTCGCCGATTCACACGGTGGAGTACTACACCGACATGGCATTAGAATTAATTAAATTGGGGGCGGACGAGATTTGCATTAAAGACATGGCAGGTATCGGACGTCCCGTTTCTTTGGGCAAGATTGTGGCAAATATCAAAGCAGCACATCCCGATATTCCTATTCAATATCACAGTCACGCGGGACCGGGCTTTAACATGGCCAGCATTTTGGAAGTATGTGAGGCCGGGTGTGATTATGTGGATGTCGGAATGGAGCCTTTGTCGTGGGGAACGGGACATGCCGATTTGTTGAGTGTGCAGGCTATGCTGAAGGATGCGGGATTCCGGGTGCCTGAGATTAATATGGAGGCTTATATGAAGGTGCGTGCCTTGATTCAGGAATTCATGGACGACTTTCTGGGGCTGTATATCAGTCCGAAAAACCGGTTGATGAATTCATTATTGATAGCTCCGGGACTTCCGGGCGGAATGATGGGAAGCTTGATGGCGGATTTGGAAACGAATCTGGAATCCATTAATAAGTATAAGGCAAAACACAATCTTCCTTTCATGACACAAGATCAGCTTCTGATCAAGCTGTTTAACGAAGTGGCTTATGTATGGCCCCGCGTCGGATATCCTCCTTTGGTTACTCCTTTCAGTCAGTATGTGAAAAATCTTTCGATGATGAACGTTATCGCGATGGAGAAAGGAAAAGAGCGTTGGGGAATGATCGCTGATGATATTTGGGATATGATTCTGGGTAAAGCCGGACGTCTGCCGGGCAAGCTTGCTCCTGAGATTATAGAGAAAGCCGAGAGAGAAGGAAGGAAATTCTTTGAGGGAAATCCGCAGGATAACTATCCGGACGATCTTGACAAATATCGCAAACTGATGAAAGAAAAGAAGTGGGAGACAGGCGAGGACGATGAAGAACTCTTTGAATATGCGATGCATCCGGCTCAATATGAAGCTTATAAGAGCGGGAAAGCGAAAGAAGATTTCTTGGCCGATGTGGCAAAACGCAGGGCGGAGAAAGAACAGGCACCTGCTGAAGAGGTAAAACCCAAAACACTTACAGTACAGGTAGACGGGCAAGCTTACCGGGTGACAGTTGCTTACGGAGATACGGAACTGCCTGTTGCACCGGCTTCACAGCCGTCTGCTGCTGCAGGTGAGGGAAAAGAGGTGCTTTCTCCGCTTGAAGGAAAATTCTTCCTGGTGAAGAATGCGCAGGAGACTCCACTCAAAGTAGGCGATGCGGTAAAAGAAGGTGATGTGCTTTGCTACGTGGAAGCAATGAAAACCTATAATGCCATCCGTGCCGAATTTGGTGGAACGGTAACAGCTATTTCTGCAAATCCCGGCGATACGGTTTCTGAAGATGATGTATTAATGAAGATAGGATGATGAACGGAATATTTGAAAAATTATATGATATGACTGCTTTCAGCAATATTGTTGCCGAACCGCAGTTTTTGGTGATGTATGTCATCGCCTTCGTTCTCTTGTATCTGGGTATAAAGAAACAATACGAGCCCCTCTTATTGGTGCCGATTGCCTTTGGAGTATTGCTGGCTAACTTCCCCGGTGGAGGGATGGGAGTGATACAGGCTGACGAGAATGGCATGATCTTGGTGAACGGAGTAATGAAGAATATCTGGGAGATGCCTCTCCATGATATTGCTCATGAATTGGGATTGATGAACTTTGTATATTATATGCTTATAAAGACAGGGTTCCTTCCCCCGATCATTTTTATGGGAGTGGGAGCATTGACGGACTTCGGGCCGATGCTTCGCAATCTGCGTCTGTCGATTTTCGGGGCTGCGGCCCAATTGGGTATCTTCACCGTATTGTTGGTAGCTATCCTGATGGGATTTACACCCAGTGAAGCGGCTTCTTTGGGAATTATCGGTGGTGCGGACGGGCCTACGGCTATCTTTACCACCATCAAGTTGGCTCCTCATCTGTTGGGACCGATTGCGATTGCCGCCTATTCTTATATGGCACTGGTTCCGGTTATCATACCATTGGTCGTTCGGCTTTTGTGTACCAAGAAGGAACTGAGCATTAATATGAAAGAGCAGGAAAAGAAATACCCTTCGAAAACGGAAATTAAAAATCTCCGCGTACTGAAGATTGTTTTCCCGATTGTGGTGACTACGGTCGTAGCTCTTTTTGTACCGAGTGCAGTGCCTTTGATCGGTATGCTGATGTTCGGTAACCTGGTGAAAGAGATCGGTGCCAATACTTTCCGTCTGTTTGATGCGGCTTCAAATAGTATAATGAATGCGGCAACCATTTTTCTGGGTTTGTCGGTAGGAGCCACTATGACGAGTGAAGCCTTCCTGAACTGGACGACTATCGGCATTGTGGTAGGAGGATTCCTGGCTTTTGCCTTGTCTATAGCAGGAGGTATCTTCTTTGTGAAACTGGTGAACCTGTTTACGAAGAAAAAGATTAATCCGCTGATTGGTGCTACGGGACTTAGTGCCGTTCCTATGGCCAGCCGTGTAGCCAATGACATTGCCTTGAAATATGATCCTAAAAATCATGTATTGCAATATTGCATGGCCAGCAATATCTCGGGAGTGATCGGGTCTGCTGTAGCGGCAGGGGTGCTGATCTCTTTTCTGTCTTAATAGAGCCGGAAAGATATCCGGTTCATCATAGGTGATAAAAAATGTTCCTCCGACCACGCCTGGCCGGAGGAACACACACAAACAAAACAAATAAAAGCTGCCACGATTCACATCGGGACGCCCCTACGCCCGGCATTAAACCGGGACTTATAAATATTGAAAGGGATCAACATTTATTCTTTTGAAAAGTCTTTGATTCGTGGCTCTTCCGATAATTGGCATATAAGCAGTATATTGTCTTTTTCAGCCACGATATAGTCATTCAGACCTTGTATGACTACCCGTTTCTCTTGTGAGGTATGTACCATGCAGTTCCGGCTTTCGTACATCCGGACATCTGTTCCTACTGTGGCATTGCCTTCTTTGTCTTTGGGCAACAGACTCTGCAGTGCTCCCCAGGTTCCCAAGTCGGACCATCCGAACTTTGCGGGCAGTACATAAATCTCTTCTGCTTTTTCCATCACCGCATAATCTATTGAAATGCTTTCGGCTGTGGGAAATAGTCTTTTTACAGTCTCTTCCTCACGTTCTGTGTAGAAGTCGGGATAAATCCGGTCGAAGATCTGTGCTATGCCCGGTGCATAAACCCGCATGACAGCTGTGATTGTTCTCACATTCCATACGAAAATCCCTGCATTCCAGAAATAATTACCTGCCGCCAGATATTTTTCGGCTGTCTCTTTATTGGGTTTTTCCCTGAAAGACTCTACATGGAATATTTCTTTATCCCTTGCTATGGGTTCGCCTGCGGCAATATACCCATAACCGGTTTCCGGACGCCCGGGTTTTATTCCGAGTGTAATGATGGCACTGCTTTTATCCGTAAACGAGAGTGCCTTGTCTATTACTCTGCGAAATTCGGTGGTATCAATCACCACTTGGTCAGAAGGAGTGACCACAATGTTGGCATCCGGATATTTCTTTTTTATTTTCCAGCAGGCATACGCTATGCAAGGAGCCGTATTTCTGGGACAGGGCTCTGCCAGTATGTTGTTTTCCGGTATACCCGGCAATTGTTCCTGAACAATGTCTTTATACCTTTCAGATGTGACTACCCACATGTTTTCTTGCGGGCAAAGGTTGCCGAATCTTTCGGCTGTCAATTGGAGCAGTGTTTTCCCACATCCCAATATATCTATGAATTGTTTGGGACATTCCGGTGTACTCATCGGCCAGAAGCGGCTTCCTATGCCACCGGCCATAATTACTACATGATTATTCATCGTTGGTCCTTTCCTTTTATTTGTTACGTTTGCCGAACAGTTTCCCTATCCAGTTTGAATCACCGGCCGATTTCTGTCTGTCAGATAGAACGGGTTCGTATGGTTTTTGTTCATGGATCATCTGGTAGATGGTTCCCCAGTCGGGTAAACCTCCCAGGTTCCGGTCATCAATGAAAAGGTCTGCTTTCAGTTTGCGGGAGAATCCGTGATGATTTTTTTCTTCCTCCGGATAGTCTTTATTGACGGCATAGAAGGAGACCCCCCGCTGCCGGCACCATTCAATGGCTTCTTCAAGTAAATCACCTTCGCGTACAGTCCATAAAATCAGTCTGTGACGCTCTTTGGCCAATATCTTCAGGGTTTCTGTGGCGAATGGAATCTCTTCACCGATCTTCGGATAGCGGTGTTCTACGATGGTACCATCAAAATCAACAGCAATCGTCATGTAATTAGTGTGTGTGAATGGTTATTATTATTTAGTTTCGGGAATGTATACAATCATGGCATTGCATCCCGTTTTGTTTTCATATCCCATTGCTTCCGGAGTCGATTCGGTGATTCGTTCGGGCGCGATATGATGTTTTTCTATCAATATCTTTCGGATGGCTTCCGAACGGCGGCTGCGCAATTCCCGGTCTGCTTTCTTATCTGTAAGATTATCGCTGAAAGCAATGATTTGGATGCTTGAGTTATTATCCTTCATCCATTCACCTATACCATCTATCTTCTGTCCCTGTTCTTCACTGACGAATGAACTGAATTCATCGAACATGATGTCGATGGAGAGTGCATCTTTTTGCGGAACAATCATTAAGTTCTGGCCATCCATTATCTTCCGGCGTTCCTTTAATTCCTGTTTCATTTGCATTACCTCTTCACAAAGTATCCCTACTTTCTGCTTTATTTCCAGTAGATCCGTTTCCGGCATATAGAGTGATTGGGTACTGTTATTTATACTCTTCCGATATTTATCTCTGAAAGTATATGCAAGTCCGATTGTCAGGTTGCTTTGCATATAAATTTTGTTGTTCAGTTCCTTGTTGTAGTATTTGGGTAAAATCTTCAATCCCGGTTCTATAAATACACTGAACTTTCTGTTTACATTGTACGAAGCCTGAATTGAGAAGTTCCCCGAAATAGTGTTTACTCTTGTGTATTTCGGGTCATTGTCTCCAAAGTCATAATAGTTGAAACCGGCACCTAAAATAGCCGTCAGGTTGAATCTTTTGAATCCATTATTTCCTATCAGAGTCAGCATATAATCCAGGTTTGCGCTGAGTTGTGTGGCCTCTGCATTATTTTCTATCCGGTTCTTACCAATCTCCGCAGTGGCCCTGAAGCCCGAGAAAGGTGTCAGATATACTCCTCCGGAGACTTTGCCGCCTGCATACACGTTACCGATAGTCTTGGTCATCCATTCTCCATTCAGAGCACCCGATACAAACCAATTACCTTTTTCAAACTTTTCCTTGACGTTTGGCTGTTCCTGTGCCTGTAAGTTACAAGTTGTCAGTAGCAGTGCTGCCTCAACGATCCATTTATTTTGTTTCAATCCCAATATACCTGTCATGGTTGTGCTATATTAATACGACATTTATTGATGCAATCTGTTTCTTTTTGTTTCCCGGACCGGTCACGACAATTGAAGTGATATAGAGTTTATCTCCTTTTTCCAACTGTCTGATCAATTCCATTTGCCTGGCCGAGAATTTGTTTCCGGTGTTGGTTATTGAAGTTACCGCTTTACTGTTTCCTTTAATCAATACCATTTCAAAACTGTTAATCTCGTAGTTGGCTTTCGGACCATCACTGATTGAAGCCCCCAATTGTGTCATGTTGGATACCAGCCGTTTGTTAATGGGTACATTTCCTCGGTATTGCACTGTATTTCCATTGTCATCCGTACAGAGGATATAGGGTGTCGGATCGGGCAATGCCTTTACGGTATATCGATACTCGGCCAGTTGTCTTGCCACTCCGTTTTTTATCTGTGTGGCGGTTATGGTTGCTGTCTGTGCTTTTTCATTGGGAACGGCGATGCATTGATTTCCTCTTTTAAGTATCTTTCCATTAGTCATATTGAATGTCACCTCGTTGAATGGGATTCCCGCAGTCAGTATATTTAACGGGTTTTCATAGTCGGTATACAAGATACTTGTTAAGGTGGGTGTAATCTGTACTACAGGCAAATCCACCGTTCCGTCTCTATTTACTATCATCTGGTCTTCATTGATAAATACAAAGGTCCCGTTTTTTCCGTCTTCCGCTTCTTCATATAGCAATGACCGATATACTTCGTTTACACACAGCAGCACCTCTTCCTGTATTTTGTTGATGAATGTCACTCCACCGATGGCAGGGAGGTAGGAGAACGTCTCTTTTTCCCAGGAAATGCCTGTGCCCGGTCCTTGCGTATCCAGATAAGTTCCGACCAGTTTCCGGTGTGATTCATTTTTAATCAGTGACAGTGTCTCCGCTTTGAATGCTTCCAGTGAGAGCCTGAGCATTTTGCCTTTGCCTCCGGTCACCGACAGGAATACTTCCGGCACAGCATTCAGGTCGTCTTTAGCCTTCAATTTTCCCGTTTCATATTTTTCTTTGTCCGCTTTCCGCGCAATATCTTCTTTCAGTCCTTCCAGTGTGCCCATCAGCTTCCCTGCTGTTGCGTCTATGCTCTGTGCTGATAAGGTTGTCTGGTCATTCCGGCTGTTGTTGATTCGTTCCAGTAAAGTCCGGTTATATTCTTCCAACTGCTCTATTTGTGGAAGATAATCATTATTCATCAGTCCATATCCTTCCAAGACATCCGATGATATATTGATAGCCAGCATGGCAATCAGCACCACATACAGCAGGTTTATCATTTTTTGTCTTGGCGGTAATGTATATTTAGCCATGTGTTTCTGTTATTTCCCTGTTTTTACGTTCATGGCATTCAGCATCTGACTGTATTGTTTGTTAAGCAATTCGATGTATGCTGCCATTTTTTCCATTTCTTTTTTCAACTCTTCCGAATTCATATCGTTCAACGACTTGGCATGTTCGGTCATGCCTTTAATCTGTGCTTCGTATGTTTCATTGAGTTTTCCGATGTTGCTTTCCAATCTCTTCAGTTGCTGCAGGTACTTTTCCGCCACCAGCGTGTCTGCTACTCCCGTGTTCGGATTTATGTTTGCGTTTTTGTCATTCAATAACGGAAACACTCTTTCCCATTTGTACTCTCTTGCCGGTTCATCAAATCCGGAAATGAAGAAAATGAATACTTCCGTAAATAATCCGATCATCAATAACAGATTATCATAAGGCATGTGAGCTATTTTAAATACAGCTCCCAGAATTACAAGACAGGCTCCCCAACAATAACAGAGGTTATAGAAACGTTTTCCTGTTCTGCTCGATAAGAATTTACTTAATTTCATTGGTCAATCCGTTTTTGAATTCTCCACAGAGTGTACCGATTTTTGCCCGGTTGATCATTTCTTTTATCGGTATAAAAACGACCGCTGCCAATCAGTGTAATTCTGTGGAGAATCTCTGAGTTATTAGAATTTGTATATTACGCCTACGGTCATCATGCCGGCGGCAAACACATCATCCTTATTTTCCACATCATAGAACTTGGTGCTGATTTTAATTCCCGGTTCTGCAAAGACACTTAGTTTCGAGTTCAGTTTGAAGGCAGCCTGCAGAGAGAAATTACCGCTTATCGTATTCGTTTTCGATAAATTCGGAAAGTCGTTATCAAATGAATAGTAGTTGTATCCCAGTCCGAAAATCGCATTCAGCCGGAACTTGCTGTCTTCATTTGTATAGTTCTTCATCAAGCTCACCATGATGTCTGCTCCGGCACCTGCCGTTACAGCGTTGTATCCGCCTTTCAGCCACACATTACCGGCCTCTGCGTTGACACGCAGACCGATAATCTTGTTTAGCCACACTCCACCGGATACTTTACCGCCCAGCATGTTGCTTGCCGAACCGTTTAAAGCCGATAGTCCATTTATACCTCCCGACACAAACCATTCCGGTTTGAACGGATTGTCCTGTGCTTTCATATTTCCGAATGCCATCAGCAATCCTACCAAGAGCAATACTGTTTTTATATTATTCAGCTTCATAATTTAGTTATTTATTAAAAGAATGGTGTTTACAGGATCGATTTTAAACTTTACCTCCCGAGTGCTGGCTTGCTTCCACATTCGTGTAAGTTATCTTCATTCCCGTATAAAATTTCAGAGTAATCGTTACAGTTCTTCCGCCACTGATTTTGAATGTGTATTTCTTTTCGCAATATTTGGCCTGGTTCAGGTAATAAAGAATATGATTACCGCTGATACCGGCCACCAGTTCCTGATTCACTTTGTATATGCCTGTCGTGCCTTCTTGCGCTTCGATGGCACTGTTGATCATAGATGCCATTCCTTTTGCATCCGTAGCGTTTACACCGGCATTGGCTAATGCTGTTTCCGGAGTCACTGTATATTCCCATCCGGCTGTTGCCTCAAAGTTGATTTTATATTCAGGGATGGCTGTCATATTTCCTTCGTTACTCTTTTTCTCCTCTTTGTTTGTCTCGCCTATTTGCTCTGAACCGGTAGTCTTGCTACTTTTGATACGCATTGAATACTTGCCGGACAATGTTGCTCCGGCAGGTAATGTAAATGTATAGCTGTTCGATGCCACGTCATAGGCAGCATCAGCCACTTTGTCCCAGCTTTCTCCGGCTCTTGTTGCCGCTTTCTGGTTGTACACTTCCACGTCCTCAAATGTGGCATTCTCCGAGGCTTTGTTCACCACTGCCAGCGTGACCGGTTTGGCAAGTGTCACGGCCTCCGTTGTTGCCACTTCGATGTTGGCAATAGCCACCGGAGTTTCCACTGTTCCTGTTGTCACGGTAGTTGTGGCGGCTGCAGGCTCTTCATAAGGAGTGATGCTTACGTTGGTTGTTGTTTCAATCGCTCCAGGAGGGACAATTACGGCTGCTTCCGCCTTTGTCATGTCACTGTGCCCTTTGTCTGTTACAATTATTTCTTCTGTCGCTTCGGCATCTATTTCCTTGGCGGGACTCTGCTTGCTTAGTTTTACGCTTAAGCTCACCATGCTGCGGTTCTCCGCATTGTCTGCAATGGTGGCCTGTGCATTATCTATACTCAGGTATCCCTCCTTTGTAAAAGTAACGGTATATGCTTTCTTACTGTCTACCGTCAGTTTGTATGCTCCTTCCGCATCTGTGGTAGCTGTAGCCTCGCCTGCCTTTACTTCCACACCGGGCAGAGCAGTGCTTCCTTCCGTAACTTTACCTGCGATGTAGTACTCTATCGTTTTCTCGGCAGGGTCCACTACTATTTCCGGCTTCTTCTCGTCTTCGCCGAAAGAGCATCCGGTTGTTCCCAAGGTAGTTGCCACCAGCAACACACCTATCTTAAATAAGTCACTTTTTTTCATAATCATTTTTGTCATTAAGAAAATATTAAAATTACTTTTTATTTCTCTCTTTTTCGATACTTCTGATCAGGAAGTATCGTATATATTCCGGTTGGAAGTATCCGCTGCTCCGGTTCTCTGCCGGACGTGTCTGATAGGTATATCCCATTTTCTTATCGGCATACTCACCCCATGACACCATGCTGTATTCGGCTGCAAAGAATTCGGCCGGCTTGATTCTTATAGCATGGTTCCGGTTCCATTTCTTTCCGGGCAACGGGATGGCAAAATGAAAGCCCCCGTTGACCTCTCCTTCTACGTACATGGCGTATACTCCCACGGCATATTCTCCGAAGTGGCGTGTGCAGTCACCTCTTACCCCGTAGTCGCCGTATAGATACCTTCCGGCCTGTAAATCCAATTGGACATTGAATTGCGGAACATAGAGCGAACCTTTCACAGCAGCGTTGATGCGTTGCCTTGTCCCGATATACCATCCTTCGTCCGTGATGGCCGAATATCCGGTTGTTCCTATCTGTGCGCCCAGTTCCACCCGTCCGTTCCCGGTGCGGTATTTCACTTCCGCCTGTGCGCCGATCCGGTGATTGGTAAAGTTACCTATCACGATACGTCCCAGAAAGTTGTTACGGAACCTTATCTCCTGTGAGAGTGTCATCACACCCGGCCGTATCTTCCGGTATTCCCCTTTCATATTGGTTGCGATGGGGAAAACCACTTGTGCTGTTGCTTCTGCTCCTTTCCATAAAGCCATTTCCACGGCAGGAGACAGATTCACCGTATATGAATATAATTTCTCAAAAGTCGAGTTTTCTAAAGATACTTCCGGATACAGGACGATGTCCGCTTTCCATGCCGAGCGGTTGATCACTTCTGTGCTTTCCTTCAATAACCGCATGGGACGGTCGGTGCTGTAACTCAGGCTCATTCGTTCGTATACCTCTTTCAGCGTTATCTTACCGGCCTTGTAACCGGTTATCAATGTATCCGGCAGACAGATACTCAGTTGGGGAATCCCGTTTCCGTCCAGCGCCACCAGTTCCAGATTTCCGTTACTTATGCCTTCCATTCCGGCGACAATCGCTTTTCCTATTCCGCGATAAGTTCCCCGATATACATTGTCCTCAAAAGCAGCGATGGTTGTTCCTCCGGCTTCGGCTGTCCGGATATTCTCCAGACCTAACTCCCTGAGTTTACGGGCCACTTGCGCATCAATCATGACAGGGCAGGAGAGGAGCAACCCGATTATAATTATTAATTTCTTCTTCATACGGATTAATGGATTAAAACGCATTCATATCGTATTCCGGCAGAAATACATTTAAACTCCCGGGTAAATACATTCAGTGAGAGATGTTTCCATAATTTGGCTGCTGCTCCTACGTTAAATCCGTCGGAGTCATATTCGGCCATGACGGACAGTGGTTTGCAAAAGGAGGGAGTATAGCTGAGACCGCCGAATATGCCGTCCTGTAAGATATACTTGTCTTTACTCAATGGGTGATAGTAACCTGCGGTCGCTGCCAGTCGATGTTCGCCTATCCTAAAGTTCTTTGTAACCACTCCGTATACGGACGCGAAATAATTTGTACCCTTGTCTTTGAATGGGTCGTTACTTCCAATGACTACTGCCGGCCAATATTTACCTTCTTTCAGCGGACGTATCCTGACCGATAAAGACCTGTCCTGCTGATTGAATTTGGGCTTTGTAGCCATATAGTCACTTTTCAGCAAAATGCAACGGTAATTCAATTCTAAGAATGAAAAGAAAGTGATGTTCACGAAATAGTTTCCGGAATTATATTTAAACGGATTCAGTTCTTTGGGCAAGTAGTTGCCACCGATCATAAACGTTCCCGTCTGCTGCATCTCGGCGGTCGGAATGTTCATCATCCCCGTTGTCCCCATGGTGTACTGTGCCTTGATTCCCGATGCCATCACCATTACACAGACCGTTAATACTGCTTTTTTTAATCTCATTGATTTATGTTATATGGAGAATTTTTCTTTGGTGATGTTCCATAGGAACAAGGCATTTCCGATGATATACCGGCGCCACATCCGTTTAGGCTCTTTGATCAGGCGATACAGCCATTCCAACCCGTGCTCCTGCCACCAGACCGGAGCACGTTCCACCGTACCCGCAAAGAAGTCGAATACCGCTCCGATGGTTCCTATATGCCCGTTCACCTCCAGTTCATCCAGATGCGCATACGCCCATTTCTCTTGTTTGGGAGCCGTCATACCTATCCATAATAAGTCCGGCTTCGCCTCGTTTATGGCATCTATCATCATTTGGTTTTCTTCTTGTGTAAACTCCGGTTTGTAGGGAGGAGAGTAAGTCTTGATCTGAATATTCGGATATATGGTTTTAGCTTTTTCTTTAATCAGCTTAAGTGTATTCCCGTTGCTTCCCAGAAAGTAGCAGATGCCTCCTTTCCGATTCAACCGTCCCATTTCATATTCAAAAAGATCCCATCCGGCGGTACGTTCTATGCTCTCTTTCCGGAGCCACCTGAAAGCCAGCACCATGCTTGCCCCGTCCGGAATCAGTGCTCCGCCTTTAAGCAAGGCTTCTGCAAATTCAGCATCTTTCAGCGCCGTATTATATGAATGGGCATTAATCGTGTTTATCAATAATTTACCTTCAGGCAATACCGATAAGTCGCTCCTGTGCTTCAGGAGTGAAACTGTTTTAAGCTTCAACATGTTTTGTGAAAAAGGAATGGGTGGTTATAAGTACGCTACGCTGTTACCTGTCACGAAGAACAGGCTTTCGAATGATGTGGTAAGAATTTCTTTGCAAAGGTATGCTTTTTCGGATAAAGAGAAAAATTTTATTGAAAAAAGATATCTGTGCACTGCGTCTTATTATTTGGTATAGATAGCTTCTTCTAAAATAGCTTTCATCCTCTCTTCAAATTTTTCTAATGTGAACTCTTTTTGAAACTTATTTTTTCCGGCTTGCCTCATTTGTTTTCTCAATTCCGGATGATCTAATAAATATTCTATTTGTTGAGCCAAAATTTTGGGATTTTGTTTCTCAACAATATAGCCGGTTATACCTTCTTCTATAATATCAGTGATTCCTCCTTCGTTGGTACTTATACATGGTAAGCCATATTCCATTGCTTCAAGCAGGACAAGAGGGAAACATTCATTGTAAGTTGGCAAAACGAATAAATCGCTTCTCTGTAGATACTCTTTTTTGTCATCTCCATACTTGCCACCGTGGGCTGTAACGTAGTCTTCCAGTCCATCTTCTTGTATTTTTTCATGAAAAGTTAGGGAATCAATATCACTCCATTTGCCTACGAAGTCACAATGAAATTTCTTTTCTTTTTCTTTAAGTATTTTGCAAGCCTCCAGTAAATCCCATACTCCTTTTTCTGCCATCATATTTGATAAGAATAGTATCTTCAAAGACTCTTGTCTCTTAGAGAGTGGTTTCGGTATAGAATAACTTTCTGGAATTCCATTCGGACATATATACACATCTTTTCGGGCTACATATTTCTCTATATCTTTGTACAAAGCTTTTGCCAGCAATATAACTTTTTGATTCTTAAAAAAATGTTTGTATAAAAAGTTATCCAATACTCTGTCTTGCCGTGTCGCTACTCCTTTATTATGATAATGCGCAATTACGTTTTGTCCCATAGCTTTAAGTAACATCACCACTACGAAATCTTTGTAGAAAGCACCTCCTTTGGTATTGGGGGTTACATAGCATAATTGGGGATTTTCTGTGTGAACAGTAGATGCGATATGTATCATCTGTTTCAGAAAACTCCATAATTTAGAGAAATCTCCTTTTCCAATATCCGATAAATCTTTTGCTAATGTCAGATTGATATATCGGCAGTCAAATGTTTGGTTGATCAGTTTGCTGTCATGGATATATTTTCCCATCATTGATGCACCATGGACCGGGGGAGGCATGTGCATGATGAAAAGTATTTTGGGGGAATGTTGGACAACTTGTATCATTCTGGAATAGGATATTTATGGTAGATGCCTAATTTTCTCATTATTCTTATGAATAAAGATCGTTTAGTAAGCACTCACTGTGTGGCTATAATCCCTGTACAAGGATAAGACAAAAGTATTAATGTCAAGAGCCATACAATGAGTGTTTACAGATGAATTGCGAGAGTGTGAAAACTATTATATAGATTACTTTAGTTTTCTGTGATATTCTCTATGTTGTAACCATTTTGCTAGTATCCACCAAGTTAAAGTAGTATATTTAGCTATATTCATTAGTTTACCAATAGGGTCTTGGATAAAAAAAATACCATATTTTAATGCTTCATGTCTGCTTAGTTTTAGTCGGCCAGATAATAGTTGGCAATAGGTTAAATTGCGTGAAACACATCCACGCGCTTTCAAAAAACTAATAGGTAGTTTAAGTGGTAGACGTTGAATAATACGTTTTTCCCATTCAGCAATACTAGGAGCATTATTCCAACGCTTTTCCATTTTTTTTACCCATCCTTGCTTAGCTGTAACATCATTTCCATCACTGACATAAAGAATAGAGGGGATCACTCCCCATTGTCCAAAAGTAGAAAGATATGCCCAAAATTCATAATCTTCAGTCACACGTAAATCAAGACGCATACCACCTGTTTCTCTCACTTTATTGGTACACATTGTTGTGGAACAAGTTCCTACATGACAGTAGTTAGCCCAATATTCAAAGAAATCATTGATGACAAATGGAGTTTCATGCATAGTATTATCCATCCATGAAGGGTTATAACTTGGATTTTTGCTAAATGAAGTAAAATTTTGGCAAGCTACAGAAACTGCCACACATTCTTGATGCTCATTAAGGAACTGGACAGTTTGTTCGATGTAACCATTGTTCCAATAGTCATCGGCATCAATAAATGTGCAATATTTTCCTTTTGCCAATTCTATACCTTTATTGCGTGCAGCAGCAGGGCCTGAATTTGCTTGTTGGTATAGTATGATATTTTTTTCTTTTCTCTTTTTTATGATTTCTATGCTGTTGTCCGAACTTCCATCGTCAATGAAAATTACTTCATAAGAGTAGTTCGTTTTTTGATTGAATATAGATTCTATACATCTATTTAGCAGAGGGGCTGCATTATAAATGGGAATAATTATTGATAAGTCCATTGTTTGTTATTTTAAACTTAATTCACATGCTTTAAGAATATTGTTGGCTACAATATCTGAATTGTATTTTGCTTCAATTTCTTTGGATTTCTGACCGTATGCGCTAAGGTCTACTCGATGAAATATATCAAGAGCTCTTAGGAGAGATTGTTCGTCTAACGGATTGAATAATACGCCATTTTCTCCTTCATGTACTAGCTCTGGATAGCAACCGTTATAAATTGAGCAGGCTATAGGTAGGCTACATGCCATAGCTTCAGGTACAACAAGGCTCCAGTTATCTTCCAAAGTAGGAATTACGAAGACATTACTAATTGCATAATATTTGTATATTTCATCGTAATCTACACTCCCTTTAATTTGAATAGAATTAACAGAACCGTATTCTTTTTGAAATCTTTCTAGTAATTCACCACCACCTACAAGCATTAATAAATCTTGTGGATGTTGTTTAATGTGTTTTAGCCATGCTTTCAATAAGTAGTCTACCCCTTTACGAGGAATCATTTGACCACTGTAACAATAAATTAGTCCTGGCGATTTAGTAGAGTTGGTATAATGGAGATAATTATTGACTGCATTAGCAAGTCCTGTGCTATCTGCACTCATACCTGCAATGTAGATTTTATTTTTTTTTACTCCAATGGATTCCAGATATTCTTTTGTAAGAGAGCCATTGACTAGATAACCTGTTATGAATCTGTCCACAATCTTGCGGTATAAGGTACGCCATTGGGGACATTCACGTTCTGTCCATTTCGTTCGTTCGTAATCTATAAAAATGGGTTTATGATGCCGTATTGCATAACGTAATGCTTGAGGCGTCCATTGAAAGAAACCCTCTGTAATTATTATATCGGCATTAACAGTAGTAATTTGTTTGTAAAGTCCATATGTATAAGGAATACGCAAATGTTTATTAGCCATTTCGTTTTTACCAAATTCAAAAACACTTTCTCCTTCAAACCCAATTGCATTTTCTCCAATGGCAGCCTTGATTTTAATATTAATACGTTTGGGAACGCGTTTTATGGAATATAAAATATAAAAATTTCCTTCGGTTAGTTGGTTTAACTTTTGATATACAGGTACTCGATAATCTAAGAAGGACGGGTTAATCCAAAGTATTTTCATGCGTTTGTTAATTTTATTTTGAGCGTATTTCTTTTTCTAATTTTTCAATTAAGGTATCTGATATTCCCGTTTTTGATTTTCTGAAAAACATTCTGTCTGTTGACATCAATTCCTCCCAGTCTTTCAGACTATAAATTTTTATAGCATTTTTATAACAAATATGTTGTAAAGGTGTTAAAGCTTCCAATCCTGGATAATAATCATTTTTAATATGGATGATACATTTATCTCTGAATCCGGAATTAAAAATAATGGTATTTACTACAAGTTCACTCGGTATGTAACTATATTTAAAATAATCCATCAATTTCTTGTCTTTCTTCATCGTTTTAAAAACGAATTCTGCACATGAGTAAGTAATTCCCCAATAATCACTTCCTGTATATACGTCATATATTTGACCTTGTGAACCTGTAAATGACATGGGTTTTTTGAAGGGTAATAGATGCATGATGATACGAGAACTAAAACAAATTGCACGTTTTATTTTTAATGGTGCATTTAGGTCTCGGAAAAAATGGTAGTCATAAACTTTTCTTTTTTGCCTATCATCCTTACTTTTTGTTAGATTATATCCACCAATCCATTCAATATCAGCATGCAATGATGCTTTTCTGATGATTTCTCTATTGGATGATAGGGGATAATCAGTTCCAGATAAACATATAATGCGATCATATTTACGTTTTGTTTCTTCAAAAATCATGCGCAATAATTCGTATGAACTATATACTTGATTCATACTTCCCCAATTTATCCGATAACGATTTTTGCACCAAAATATATTGGCATTACATCCTTTCATAGTAGTTGTAAAAGGAGTAATATTTACTTTTAAATCAATATGTATATAAAAATCAGTACATCCAGAGGGGGAATGTAAGGCATCAACTAATCTTCGCAGTTGTGTGGGATCTGTATAAGCAGTGATAATATAGGCTATTTTCATTGTGTAATTGATTTATGATATTGTTGTTGGGGAAGCAATAAGAAAGATATGGCAATTAATGCATATATACATGAGGATACGTATGTCCAGTCACTTCCTAATGCAGGGCAAGAACCGCAATTAATAATAGTAGCTACCATTGCAGGAAATATAATTGTAGCATAGATGTTCTTAGAACTAAACTGATATACCTTAAAAAACCAAATACTTAAAAAACGAAAAAAAATAATCATTCCGATAATGCCTGTATTTACTAAAGTAGAGAGAAAACTGTTGTGTGCAGACAAAACGTTAATTCCTAATCCATATGCACCTAAATTGCGTTCTCCTACAATAAAGCCTTTTCCCAATAGCGGGTTGTGCATCCATGAATTGATACAGGCCTTCCAAATAGCGCTTCTGCCTGTTCCACTTTCTATTGATTCTATGGAACGTCCGGGAAAAATTATTTTTATAATATCTTCAGAATATAAATCATATATTATATATAATAAATGAAAAAAGGCAAACAGTTAAGATGTTAATTCCTTTTTTTGATGATGTATATAAAAATAATATTCCAATAATTATGGATATATATGTTGCACTGCTTGTTCCAAGAAGGATAAATAGGGAATTGGCATAGATAAGAAGATCTAATTGTTTAAAAGTAAATACTTTGTATTTTACACAGCCTATTGCTAAAAGTAATCCAATCATAGCACTCATGGTGTATGCATTGGTGTGTAGTGCATGAAATCCTAACTTAAATAAAGTGTTAAAAAAATCACAGCTTGATGCAATGGTAGCAAAGAAAATCGTATATAAAATGGCACGTTTGGTGTTTCTAATAAAGTAGAAGATTAGACATGTAAGATAGAAACAAACTAATATCTCGCTGGCTTTAAATAATATTATTCCAGCACTTCCAGCCCAAAAGATACTACAGATTGCAAATAAATAGTAAATAGAAAAGAGTGAGACTCTATGATGGATTTTTGAAATCTGTTTTTGATTTTTATAAAGGAAAATACTCCCCAATCCAATTCCTAACATAGCCAATGATGTGCTTGAATCCACAGTTGCTGAATAGTTGTTAACATCTCTGGAGACGTTGAATATTGTCTTTCTTGCGATGAAGATAAATTCTATTAATGTTAATATCCAAACTGACTTTGGGTATATTTTATATATGTTTTTTATTTGTATCATCAATGTTGTTTTATGTAGAATGAAATGTCTTTAATGAATCTATTTGTGACTATTTTCTGGCCATTTACATTCAGATGGATAGGGTCGAAAAATATATTATAGTTTTCATCGTAATAAGGACTATAGTTGATGAAATGTATGTATTTAGAAGAGTTGTCTAACAACTGATAATAATCAAGTATTTTCATATAATCATCTGAATGTATATCTGTTAATACTTTTAATATAGGGGTCTGAAGTAAAATAACGTGTATTTTCTTGGTTATACAAAGTTTAATTGTTTGTTCTAACTCAGCCATTAAATGTTTGTTGAATGTGATGTTGCGTGTCCATTTCATTTTATTTGCTTCAAACAATGAATCTGTAAAGACGGATGTCTTATAATTGCGGTCATCGTGTTTCCAACCTCTTAAAGATTGTTTTATTAAGTCATCATTATATCTAGACAAACGAAAGAGTTTGTGGGTATAGTAGGTAACTGGGTCAGTAGATTTTTTAATATACTCGCCTACATATTTATCATCCATCCAAGGATAAAATAATGTATAGCAATTTTCGCTAAGACCATTTTCGTTAAAGGAGAAAGGATCAACTCCAATGACTATAACTCTCAGTGAGTCGGAGTATGGAGAATTAAGAAACATTTGAGTCATTAGTTTGCGTTCTGTCATTCCCACTCCACTGCGTGTATGTTTTGTTACTTTACAACCAAGACTGTCTTCTAATATACTTTTGTCTAGTCCCATCATTAGGTGGGAATGTCCCACTATTAGAATCTTACTATGTTCATTTAATCCCATACCTTGGTCAAGTCCATGTTTAAGTATTTGGCTTCCGATAAGGTCGATGGTGAAAAAACATAATAGCGCTATAATTAGTTTATAAATATTTTTCATGTTTAGAATTGAAAATAAACAAATGATGCTCCGCTCGTTCCTAGTAAACAAATCATTGATGCAGCCAAAGACATAAAGATGAGATTTATCCAAGTAAAAGGATTGTCATTGGATTCCGTAATTTTCACTACACGTTTATATATTGTTAGTTCAATTATCAACCAAATGAATAGAATGAATAACATTAGAAAGAACTGAGTTGCAAACATCGTAAATAGAGGAATATTGAGATTGCCTAATGAGGATAATACATTCCATGCTTGTTCTATACTGTTCGCCCGGAAGAATACCCATGCAAGCGATACTATAGTAAAGAGGGTACTACCTGCTACTATCTTGCTTAAGCTGTTTTTGAACTTCTTCTTACCAAGCACATAGTGCTCTATAATTTGGTAAATACCGTGTATCCCCCCCCATACAATAAATGTCCATGCGGCTCCATGCCATATACCACTAACAAGAAATACAATAAGTATGTTTAGCATCCATCTCCATTCTTTCACTCGGTTACCTCCCAATGAAAAATAAACATATTCTGTTAGCCACGAAGTCAGTGATATATGCCATTTTTTCCAAAAATCATGGATAGAGGTAGAAAAATAGGGGAAATTAAAATTTTTGTAAATATAAAATCCTAACATACGTCCTATGCCTATTGCCATGTTACTATATCCTGCAAAGTCACAATATATCTGGATACTATATAGGGATATTGTTAATAAAATGGTAGTTGTACCATAGCTTTCTGGATATGCATAGACATGACCTACATATTCTGATATTCTATCTGCTATTACAATCTTTTGAAACACTCCCCATGTGAATAATTGTATTCCATTTAGTATGAGATGAAAATCACAATGTTGTAGGTTCTTTATTTGAGGCATTAATGTACGGGCACGTTCTATCGGTCCACTAAGTACGGTCGGAAAAAAAGCGGTGTAAAGGGAAAAATCAAGTAGTGATGGTATCACATTTTCTTTTTGTCGGTAGATGTCGATGGTATAACTCAGTGCCTGAAAAGTGAAAAAAGAGATTCCTACAGGTAAGATTATTTTTCCAAACACTCCTCCCTCTATTCCTAAGACATCATTCAATAGAAAATAAGTGTATTTAAAGAATACCAGTGGTAGCAATGATAATATGATTCCTAAAGTTAGTATGCTTTTATCCTTTTTTTTTGATAGCAACAAGATTATCCCATAGTTTATGATTGTTATATATATAAGTACAAACAAAAATTTGGCCTCAAATAATCCATAAAATAGGTAGCTTACTGCCAATAAAAATGTATTTTTTACCCATTTCTTTTTGGTCAGATTCAATAAATGGAATATGATTAGGACTGGAATGAAAAAATATATAAATTTTAAATCATTAAATAACATTTCTTTTTGCGAGATTTATTGTCAATTAAAAATGGTGGGGTATGAACGTTAGATTAACAGTACTTTCCTATCCATGTCATTATCTTGTTTATAATTGCTGTGATTTTATGGCGCATGGCTAAATCTTGACTTCTGGATCTTAGTGCGCAGTCGAAGATATCATTCCATTTTAAAGTACCATCTTTTAGGCATTTTTTCAAGTATGATTCCATCTCAGCATGACAGTTATCCATATTATTAGAAACTCCTCCATTTTCCATATATGATATATATTCGGGAAGGATTTTTATGCTGCATCTTTCTTTTATGATAGCTTCAATCCAAAATACCCAATCGGCGACGATGTGATACTCTTTGTTATATAGCCCACATTTATGGAATAAATCTCGTTTTATGAATGTGGCTTGATGGGGAATGGTAGAACTTAGGAAAAAAGACATGTTGATTTCTTTTTTTCTTAGTTTAGGGGCTTTAGACACAATTCCTTTGGAGTTAATAAACTTTTGACGTCCGATTAATAAGTCGGATTCATATTTATCTTTTGAGAATATCTTTGAAAGTGTGTTGGAGTGAAGGAAGTAGTCTCCGGAATTTAAAAATAAACAATACTCTCCACTTGCTTGCATAATACCCTTATTCATTGCATCATAAATACCATTGTCTTTTTCGCTGATCCAATAATATAGGGAGTTAGTATGTTGCTCAATTAGCTCTTTGCTACCATCGGTACTTCCTCCGTCTATTATGATATATTCAATGTGTGGATAGGTTTGCGTTAATACACTATGGATAGTCTTGGATAGCCCCTTTCTATTATTGAAATTTACTGTTATGATTGATGCCTTTGTTGGTTTTGTTAGCATTTGTTGTAATTACTTTATTTTTAAAAGATCTATTTCATAAAATATAGTTTTGATAAAATGGACTACTACTGGAGATTTCATGATTTTAAATGTAACTTTATAAACATAAATTTGATAAATAATAGAATGTTAAAACCAATAACCTTTTCAACAAGAGCGACCTTTTTTGATGGGCAAGGGTGAAAAGGTGATTCACCTAATTCTATAATATGGCGTTTGGCTTCTGTGTAATAAGAAGAACCAAAAGGTGCGTTAAGCATGACTTCAGAGAAAATTCTTGCAACTCCACGTCGTATTTGAGGAGTGTTACGTAATAATAGAACTGTATTGACACAACTGATTCTTCCATCTAAAGATGATTGTAATTTTGCTATGTCATATTTATTTGTTGTACTGACAGATAAATGTCCTCGGCGATAGTAGAATTTGGCTTCTTTGCAGAATGATATTTTATGAGCCTTGGTCAATACACGACAGAAAAACTCTCCATCTTGTATTTTTGTTAGTTTCTCATTCCAAGGTCCTGCTTCACGAATGAGCCTTCTAGATGTTAAATAGCATGTTACAACGAACCAGCCGCCATTATACCAAGCATCTTCAATTAAATCCAGACCATTGGAATAATCTTTATATAAGAAACGCTTCTTAAATGTGACATCTTCTATGGTGGTATGAAAGTCTTCGTAGGCACATGTTGATATAGCGTATGGATCATCAATGCCATTCAGTATTCTCATTTGCATTTCTATCATATCATCAGACATCAGATCGTCTGCATCTAGATATTTGATATAGTCTCCTGTGCTTTTTTCAAATGCTAAATTTCGCGCCCTGCATCCACCTGAATTGGGCTGACTGAAGACGTGGATACGTTCATCCTTTCTTTCATAATCACGAGCAATGGCCAGTGAATTGTCTGTGCTCCCGTCATCAACAAGGATTATCTCAATGTTGGGATAAGTCTGGCGAAGGCAGCAGTCAAGTGTTTCACCGACCCATTTTTCCGAGTTATAACAAGGTATGAGAATAGATACTTTTTTCATTATAATCGTCCGTCTATTAGCTGTCGGTCAAGGACACCTTTTACGTCATAAACCACACCTGTTATGCTATCTTTTAAAAACTCCCGAATATTGATATCCAAGAACTGGGTATGAGCAACTCCAAGAATCACAGCGTCAAATTTACCTTTTAATGTTTTGATAGAGGAGTCTGTTAGTTGAATGCCATATTCCTGTTGAACATGATTCGTATCAGCCCAAGGATCGTATATTGTTACATTCTGAGTATATTCCGTAAGCGTGTGATAAATATCAATAATTTTGGTGTTACGGATATCAGGACAGTTCTCTTTAAAAGTAATGCCGAGAAGCAATATTGCGGCATCTTTGACTAATATTCCTTTTTTGTTCATTAGCTTAATGGTTTGGTTGGCCACATAATCACCCATACCGTCATTCAATCTACGAGCAGCAAACATGATACGAGGGAGTACACCATATACTTGTGCTTTTTGAATTAAGTAATATGGGTCAACGGATATGCAATGACCACCTACCAATCCCGGTTTTAATTTGATGAAATTCCATTTGCTGGCAGCAGCTTCAATGACATCGTTTGTATCAATTCCCATAGCATTGAATATTTTTGCTAATTCGTTCATGAAAGCGATATTTACGTCACGTTGTGAGTTCTCTATAATTTTGGAAGCTTCTGCGACACGAATAGAGGGTGCTTTATGAGTTCCATTAATTAGTACAGAATTGTATACTCCATCGACAATGTCTGCTATTTCTGGAGTGGAGCCAGATGTAACCTTTTTTATTTTTTCAACTGTATGTGATTTATCGCCGGGATTTATACGCTCTGGGGAATAACCTGCAAAAAAGTCTATATTGAATTTTAAACCTGAAACACGTTCGACAACCGGTAAGCACTCTTCTTCTGTGACTCCAGGATATACTGTGGATTCATAAACTACGATATCGCCTTTTGAGATAACCTTGCCAACAGTTTCGCTTGCCCCCCATAATGGTTTAAGATCTGGATGATTGTTTCTATCTACTGGCGTTGGAACGGCTACTACATAAAAATTACAATCTTTGATTTCTTTTAAATCATGAGTACAATAAAATCCACCTTTTAAGGCTTTCTGTAAAAGTTCATCACTGACCTCAAGGGTACTATCATGTCCGTTATTAAGAGCATCAACACGAGACCGGTTCATGTCAAAACCTATAGTCGGGTATTTAGTTGAGAAAAGTCTAGCTAATGGTAAGCCTACATATCCGAGACCTAATACGCAAATTTTAATTCTATCCATAATAGTTAATATTTTATGAATGTATTATTGATTTATTGTTTTGGGGAAATTTGATTTTAGGATTAAATGAAATTAAATTCTTGGAGGCTTGTAGCATAATATAAAATTGTTTTGTATGGCCGTGGAGCAAATGTTTTATACTACATTTAATAAATCCTAATATGATTTTTATACGTCTTTTATTGTAGTGTTTGATGCCAATGAAGCCTAAATTACGATTTGCATAATAATGCATCTTTAAACGCCCTGAATCTGTTTCATTCTCAAATGATATGGCTTTCTGTATTAAACGTTTGTGTAAAACTATACTTTTGCAAGCCATATAACAATCATATTTCTTTGAAATACGAGTGGTGTATTCCGTGTCATCCCCCCAAATGAAAAATTCTTTGTAAGGAAGACCTGCTTCGAATATTATTTTAGTAGAGAGAAATAGTGATACAAATGTTGCTTCAGACACTTTAATCATTTGGAACTCTATAAGATCTGTAAAATTAGGATAATTTCCATCTTTTGAATAGGTATTGATTGTCGGGACATTCATGGGGTTACCGTTAGTGCCAACTACTTTACTACAAACAAAGCCTATATTCTTTTTGCGATAATAAGCATATATTAATTCTTCCAAAGCATTAGGTTGGCATATTACGTCATCATCCATGATCCAGCAAAAATCAAAATTATGTTCTGCTACATATTTCATGCCAGTAAAAAAACCTCCTGCGCCACCAAGATTTTCTTGGTTTATTATCACTATATCTTTTTGTTTTTGTAACCATTCTGCTGTACTATCAGTGGAACCGTTATTGACAATAATGATTTGTTGATTTAAATATGTTTGTTGACGAAGCGCTTCGACTGCTTCTTTTAACAACGTCAGTCTATTATAGGTGACTATTACTGTTCCGACTTTAGATTCCATATATTAGATATTTTCTATTTTGAGAACTTGTTCAATCGTTGGAGCCATATCAAAATACTTATATTCTCCCAAACGTCCTCCGAAGATAACATTCTTTTCTTTAGCTGCTAATTGGCGATATTTTTCTGCTAACGCATTGTTATGATCGTCATTTACCGGATAATATGGTTCCATGCCATCTTTATATTCAGTAGAATATTCCTCTGATACGACAGTTGTAGGGATGTTGTATACTTCTTGGCCAAACATTTCAAAATGTTTATGTTCTATCACACGAGTATATGGTTTGTCATGGCTGGTGTAATTAATAACAGCATTCCCTTGGTAATTGGGAGTATTTTCTATACGGTTTTTAAAGCTGACAGTACGCCAATCAAGTTTGCCAAGCCTATAATTAAAATATTCGTCTATTGCTCCTGTATATACAAGTTTATCTGCATATATTTGCCAATTTTTATATTCTGACCTAAAAAAATCAATGTTTGTTTTGCATTCTACTCCTTCAAGTAAACCATCTATTAATTTGTTATAACCACCGATTGGAATACCTTGATATTTGTCATTAAAGTAATTATTGTCATAAATCAAGCGTATGGGGAGACGTTTGATAATAAATGCCGGTAATTCTTTACAATTACGTCCCCATTGTTTTTCAGTGTATTCTTTTATTAGTTTATTGAAAATATCTTTACCAACAAGAATTAAAGCCTGTTCTTCGAGATTTTGTGGTTCACGACCATTCAATGCGATTATAGCCTCTGCCTTTTGCTCTGCAATTTTCATTTGGGCCTCAGAGGGGGTTGTTACGCCCCACATTTGATAAAATGTATTCATATTGAATGGTAAATTGAATAGTTTACCTTTATAATTGGCTATGGGGCAATTAGTATAGCGATTAAAGTCAACGATTGAATTTACAAAACTCCAAATAGCTTTATTGGATGTATGAAATATGTGGGCACCATACTTGTGTACATTGATGCCCTCAATTTCTTCACAATATACATTACCACCTAATTGTGCCCGTTTGTCTATTATTAGGCATTTTTTGCCGTTTTGGTGGGCTTGATGGGCAAATGTAGCTCCAAATAGTCCTGATCCTATAATCAGATAATCATATTTCATATTGTAGGTGTCATTTTTTGTATTTCTTTGATAATTTGTATCTTATTTGGGTATATATATTACCTATGAACAGAGGGAGTAGAAATGAAAGCGTTGATACTATGATAAAAGATAGAATCCATTTTTTTTCATTGAAATTGATAACTAAAAGTAGAAAATTTATAATAAACTGGTGTAATATATATATTGTAAAAGATTGATTTGAGATAAGACTACCAAATTTGGATAGAGGGGTATTTTTACGGTATTTTATCAATAAAAAATAAGTGAAAATACAACTAAAGTATAACTGGGTAATTCCTTTTAGATGGATGTCGTTGTATAATAAAATTATCCACACCCCCCCCCATGAGGTAACTAATATATTGAATATTAAATTGTTACTTTGTTTTATAATTATGTTGAATTGATATTTGTTAAAAAAATATCCTGTCATAAATAGTGGCAGATATTTACTTAGTTCTAAAAATGTACGAAAACTAATAAATTGATTAATACATAATATGCATAGATAAATAACTGCGAGCCATATTTTAGGTTTTTTCAAGTAAAGATCAACACTTGTAATCATCATGCATATGAAGAGCATAGGTAAATACCATAAATGTGTTCCATTGAATGGTGTAGGCCAAAATGGTAACATGAATGATGGAAAAAGTATCTGATATGCAACGCCAAAAACAACTAGGGGATACAATAAACGTTGTGCTTTGGTTTTTGCAAATAATTTGAATGGATATTTCTTTTTGGATTGATTAAACATTAAATATCCTGATATAAATGTAAAAGTACCGAGTCCTAATCCTTTTAGGAGTTGACTAATTATTAGCATATATGCAGGCAGTTCTGTATTGACAATATGGTTAGGTGGCCATCCTGTATATATAGTTAATGTATGATGCAAAATAATACATATTATGGCAATATCTCTTAAAAGCGAAATATTATAGTCGATACGTTGGATATTCATATCTTCGATTGTTTCATTTAAGTAGTTAGTAGAGAAACTGATATACCCTCATTTTCTATTTTTTTGGAAAATGTAATAAAATCATTCTGGCTTGGGGTAAAATCTTTATTTGGTAGGCCTAATTTTATATATTTCTTTTCTCCTAAATTGTGGCATTTGAGAATCTCTATGCTTTTGACATTTAACTTGTGTAATATTTGTGTGACATTTGTATTAAAAAGCAAGGATTTCACAAAAACCAGACGAAAAATAATATTCGTTTCTGTATTTTTTATTAGATCAAGACATCTACATACATTATTTATATATGCTTTCGTTGGATTGTTTTCATCTTGAAGTTTAAGGTCTACATAAAAACCATCTATATATGGTAATAACATTAGAACGTCATCAGGTTGAGAAGCGAGCGTAGTTTCTATGTATATGGATATGTTTTTGCTTTTAATACGTTGTAATAAAGGCTTTAGTTCTTTGGTCCACAATAGTGGTTCACCTCCTGAAAAGGTTATGCCGCCTCCTGATAAATTATAAAGTTTCTCATCCTTGAGGAGTATTTCAAATAATGTATCTGCGTCATAGTAATGCGAGATTGGTTGGGTTACGCCAAAAGGGCACTCTGCTATCTTAGAACGACCTCCATAGCGTTCGCAATTTCTGCATATTATCGATTTAATGCCTTTTAACTTTATACATTTTTCATTATCAATAAATTGTGCTTTTTTGCTAATGGTTTCAGGATTGCAGCACCAAGGACAATGAAAAATGCAACCTTTTAGAAAAACAGTGGTTCTTATACCAGGGCCATCATGTATGCATTCTCGTTGAATAGACGTTACGTTAAGACCATTCATACAACTTAGCTCGTTCAATTAAATTATCTTTATATTCATTAGGAAGGTCGTTGAAGTAGGCACTAAATCCCCATACTCTGACTATTAGATTAGGATATTTTTCAGGATGTAATTTAGCATCTACTAATTGTTTGTAATTCAATACGTTTAATTGAAGTTCAAATATACCTCGGTTACAAGCATTTTTTATTAAGTTTTCTAATTTAGTGGGACTCTGGATATAAGAAGCAGGTATTGTAAAATCGACAACATTTCCATTTATTCGATTATCTTCATAATTTAGTTTTGTTGCAAAATCCATAATTTCAGCAATATCAATTTCTGAGGATAAGGGTGAAATATGTACAGCGAAAGGATCACCGGCTTTTCTTCCGTCCAATGAGGCACATGTGTTAGTGGAAGACATTATGTAGTTTGGTGAAGAAAATCCTATTTTAATGGGATTACCATTGATTGTATTTTTTTTTATTTCATCACCAATAAATGACATTAGATCATTGGTGAGATTTACAACTTCAGTGTTGGTTGAGCCATATTTTAAAGCGCCTTGAGCCATTAGAATTCTAATATCTTCAAAACCTTCGAAATTGTTTTGCAAAGCTGTTCTGCATTGCTGTAAAGACAGTATTTGTTTTTCGAATACATAATACTTAATATTTAAAAGAGCATTTATGGTATTTGGAAAACTAACAACTTGAGTACCATGATAGTTGTATCTGGCGCCTCCATGGGCGAAGTCTTTTTCTTTCTCTATACAGTCATTAAAGAATAGAGTAAATAGTGGTGAACAATCAAAGTTTATGTCACATATGTAATTATGAATATCGTCAGCTAAGTTTTTTTTATATGCATATAGAAAATCATTAAATTTATTTTCTCCTATATATTCGAATATAGTCTTATTCAAAGAATTCATTGATATAATACTAGGAAGTGGATTATTTTGGTCAAATGATTTTCCTATAATTAGTGGTTCCCAACAGGCGGAGGTTCCAACTTGAGAAATATTAGACTGGCTATAACCAAATCTCACCATATTATCAATGATTAGACTCTCATTCATGATTAATGGAGAACCATTACCTGTTATCAAGCATTTAACAGTCTTCTCCCATATTTTATCTGATGTATGCTCATTGACTCTTAGAATTAATTTGGGATCGGGAAATTTGTATTCAGTAAATATTTCAAGAAAAATCTCTGTCAATTCATTTTGGATAATATTTCCGGTTTCATTAATTCCACCTAGAAGAATATACTGTCCAGTATCTCCTAACAAAGTTTTACTTTTGGCTACCATATCCCTTGATAGCATTTTACACATTTCGTAAATCATTTGTTTGGCTTTGTTTCTGTCAATAACACCTCTATCTATATCATGTGTATAATATTTATAAAGTATTTTATCAAGTCGCCCTAATCCGATATGCCAATGATATGCTTGCCAAAACAGTGCATCAAAGAACAGGATTTTTTGTATGGCTTCATCCATGGATAAAGGATTGCTAAATAGCATATGTTCAAAGTATGAGTGTAGCTTTTGCGTTCTTTCCCCACTGTTGTTCTTTAGTTTTTTCGTGATACGTTTGGTGAAAGAGGTGATGGCTTCGATCATATCCAATTCTGTTGTTCTGAATTTTTTATTCTTGCAGCACTTTATTTTTTCTTGTAATTCTTTAAAATTAGATTTGAGTACAATTTCAAAATCTACGGTTATACTACATATCAATTTGAGTCCATCAGGAAGTTGTCTGTTTGTCCAAGAATCATAAGGATAGATATAATATGAAGTGATGTCTACATGTGCTTTTTTAAAACATTTTTTCATTTGACAAATATAATCTTCATATATATCTTTTGATGGATCTGTGAATATAGGATGTCCTTTTATTAAGACTTTATTAAGACTTGCATTATGATTGATGCGTTTAATACGGCCGAAGCCTTTTTTATATTTAATGAGGACTGATTTCATTGTAATTGTACGATTATTAATGTTTTATCTTTGATCGTATTTTGAAATATAATTCTTTTAAATTGTAAAGATGGGTAAGTTGGATAATAATTAATGTGATTATAACACAAAGTATCCCCTGTATTATTAAACTGAAGAAATGATTATGTATGATTAGATCTATCCCTAGCAAGGCTATGATTAATACGCAAGCGGTTCCAAAAGGAATTAACATGACTTTGATAACAGGCCAATACGACTCTTTGAAGATTATCTTATATATTACAAATAGTGATATGAAGGTATGGATGTTCATCGTGATTACAAATGCCCAGGCTACTGCTTCAACTGTATTCCAATAATGCGCAGCAAGGAAAAATCCTATAATGGTAATAATACTGTGAAAACAGCCTGCGTAAAAGAGCCAATTGGTCTTTCCTGATGCAGCGTATATTCCTCCTGTTGTTGATATAATCATTTGCATAGGTACTGAGAGTGCCAGTATCTCAAAACAAGGAACTGCTTTCATCCAGTTTTGACCGTAAAGTATGTATATCATGTTGTCTGCCCCAAAATAAAAAAACACTCCCATTGGAAAGGATATACATGCTAAAAATTTTATAATCTTTTTGTAGTCGTGTGCTAATTTTTTATAATCATGTTGGAATTCAGCAAATACCGGGTGTAAAACTGGTGATATTACGCTTGTTATTTGTTGTAATGGTAACATCATAAGTCTATAGGATTTATCATAATATCCTAATTCGTTCATACTAAAATATCTTCCGATTATAAGTTTGTCCAGATTTCGTGTGAAATAGTTGAATATATTGAAAATTAGTAAAAAAAAACTATATGAGAATGTTTTTTGTATCGGAGACCAATCAAATATAATATTAAATTTTAAAGAACATTGGTTCATATTGATAATATACATTCCAATACTGCTTATAATCGGTGCGAATAGTAATGCGTAGCATCCCATTCCGCAGAGTGCGGCGATAGAAGAGGCTATGCCACCTATGATTTGGAAAAATAATGTTCGTTTTGCTATGAACTTAAATCGTCTGGCTTTTGAAATAAGAGCGTTTGGTACTAAATTTAAAGTACTGAACAGTAAGTTTAAAGAAAGCAACTGACAAATTAATTCTAATTCATTGTTTTTATAATAAGAAGCTATGGGATATGAAGCTATAAAAAAGAGTAATCCAAGGAGCATACTTAAGTATACACTGAAAGAGTATATTGAGCTATAATCCTTATTAGTTAAATCTTGTCTTTGTATAATGGCACTTCCTAATCCCATATCAGAAAATATACTAAAAAATGTAATTAGTACGGTTGCAATTGCAACGATTCCGAATTCTTCAGGAGTGATAAGGCGTGCTAAAATCGCTGTTACACCTAATTGTACTATAACGCTGGAGTATTTGGCTACGGCATTCCAAAATACTCCATTTATTATTTCTTTTTTTACTGATATCATAACATTGGTTCTGTCAATGTTTGTTTTTTAATTCAACTCAAGTTAGGGCACTTGTTGATGCTTCAATTAAGGGAAGGATGCTCTAATTTGATTGCTTACTTTACTGCGTCAAAACAACATTTCTATCTCTTTCAGTCTTTTATGCCCCTTATCCTTTTCACTCAGCGCTACTTCTCCTCTTGGAATTCTCCAATCGATTCCTAAATCCGGATCATCCCACGCTACGGCTCCTTCGCTTTCCGGATGATAAAACTCATCACACTTATATTGGAACACGGCTTCTTCACTTAAAACTGCAAAGCCGTGCGCGAATCCTTTGGGAATAAAAAACTGAAGATGATTCTCACCGGTCAATTCTACTGCTACATGCTGCCCGAAAGTAGGGGAGCCTTGGCGGATGTCCACCGCTACATCCAGTACGCAACCTTTAATGACACGCACCAATTTACTTTGTGTGTAAGGGGGCTTCTGGAAATGTAGTCCCCGGATGACTCCATAGCAGGATTGGGACTCGTTGTCCTGTACAAAAGTTACAGGAGCCACCTTTTCATTAAATTCTTTCTGGGAAAATGATTCGAAAAAGTATCCCCGATCATCCTTAAAAAGCCGGGGCTCAATGATTACTAATCCTTCGATGCCTGTTTTTATTACATTCATTTCTGTTTGTCTAATTCGTCTATAACTTTTAGCAAGTATTGCCCGTATTGGTTTTTCAGCATCGGCCCCGCCAGTTGGCGTATTTTATCCGGTGTGATCCATCCTTGTCTTAAGGCGATCCCTTCAAGGCAGGCTATTTTTAGACCTTGGCGTTTTTCGATTACTTCGATGAAGGTGGAAGCTTCGGATAGGGAGTCGTGTGTGCCGGTATCCAGCCAGGCAAACCCACGTCCTAAAAGTTGCATCTTTAACTCCTTGTCATCAAGAAAATGCTGATTAACGGTCGTTATCTCTAATTCTCCACGAGGAGAAGGTTGGATGTTCTGTGCAACTTTAACCACTTTGTTGGGATAGAAGTAGAGTCCTACTACTGCATAATTGGACTTTGGGTTTTCAGGCTTTTCCTCTATATGAAGAACGTTGCCCGATTTATCGAATTCTGCGACTCCGTATCGTTCGGGATCGCTTACCCAATAACCGAAAATAGTTGCTTTTTTATCTTCTTCCGCCGTGCGCACTGCTTCTTTTAGTAATTGGGTAAATCCGGGACCATGAAAGATGTTATCTCCCAGTACCAGGCATACCGAATCGTTTCCAATGAACTCCTGTCCGATGATAAATGCCTGTGCCAAGCCGTCGGGTGAGGGCTGTTCTGCGTATTCGAAACGAACGCCAAAATCCGAGCCATCGCCTAACAGCCTTTTGAATCCGGGTAAATCGATGGGAGTGGAAATGATTAGTATCTCTCGAATACCCGATAGCATGAGTACTGAGATAGGATAATAAATCATAGGCTTGTCGAAAATAGGCAGTAGTTGTTTGCTGACTCCCTTAGTAATGGGGTAGAGGCGTGTACCCGAACCACCGGCTAAAACAATTCCTTTCATTGTCTGACGTTTTTTTATCTATTAATATCCTTCATCTCACTGCCTCCATCTTTCCCACTCTCTCCACGAACCCCACCGGCATATCCACATGGGCGCAGCCCAGCATATCCAGCCTTACCGCCACCTTGCTTTTGCCGTTGATGGTCACCAGCTCGCCTTCCAGTCCGGTAAGCGGACCTTTGATCACTCGCACCTGTTCGCCGGGGGCGAGGGGGGAGGAGCACACTTCGATGGCTTCTTCGGAGTAGTCGAGCATGAAGCGGAAACGTTCCATCTGCTCGTCGGGGATGACGGCGGGAGTACTTTGTCCGCGCAGCACCATGTAGCGGCTGACGGACGAAAGGGTCAGCACTTCGGCCCGTTCTGCCGGGTCGACGTGTACGAAGATCATCATCGGGATGACCACGCGCTCTATCTTTTTGCGGCGGTCGCTCCATTGATGGATTTCTTCCTGCACGGGCAGGAAACTTTCGATGCCCATTGCCGTCAGGCGGTCACGGGTTTTCTTTTCGTGATAGAGACGGACGTAGGCGGCAAGCCAGGATTTCATGTCGGTTGGGGAGTATGGTTTGAGAAAGTGGGAGGGGCACTCCCGGATACGCTACGCGGTTACCTGTCACAGTTGTCTGCTTGGGTAAACCGAATCTTACGTTTGATTTTGCTACAAAGATAGATATAAATTTACTAAATGCAATAAATTGTTCATTAAAATAGAAAAAATAATGAATTTTTAATCTTTGGGTTGTACTTTTGTGAGTTTTAATAATTAACATATGTTTTAAATTTAATAATAATGGAAAAAAAACTACAAGTTAAAGAACTCGAATGAGTTGCTTAGAGAGTTGTCCGGACAGGTGTTTGCCTTGGTGCGTGAGCTTCCCAAACCGCTCTCGAGGGAGGAGATGCGGGAGATGAAACGGTTGTGCCGCTTCCTGAGTAACACGGTGAAGGATCAGGAGCGGAAGCGGGAGGTGAGAAAATAAATTCGGGTGTTAAAAAGAGCCGGGAGGTGGACGGTGAAAGTGGTGTGTGGTTGGGTGTGGAAGCTTTCCGAAGGGACTTTTACGGCGGTTTTAACATTCGGAAGTGTAAAAAGTTTGTTGTTCTTTTGCATCATGGTTCATTGCAGAGGATGCGGAGTGGAAAGGGTTTTGCTTTGTGCGCTTGGCGGTGGATCGGGATTAAAAACATTAAAATTTAATACTCAATGAAAAAGAGAGAGTTTACAATTTCCTTTTTCCTCCATGTGTGGGAAAAGAAGGCGGAAGAGATTTCGTTGGAAGAGTTTCATAATGACCTCAGGGGAGCACGCTGGAAGGTGCTTGCCGAGTCGTATCGGCGGTGGATGCAGACGGGGATGGCCGAGGAAGCCAAGAAGCTGAAGGGTGCCCTGAATGCAGTGGTGGTAGCCGGCAGGTGCCGGGGCGGACATGCGGCGAACCAGGTGAGCCGGCTGAGCGGACTGGCACTGTTCGACTTTGATCACTGTCCGGAGAAACTGTCCGGGATGAAGGAGAAGGCCAAGGCATTGCCATACGTGGTGGAGGCCTTTGTCAGTATCTCGGGTGAGGGCTTGAAGCTGATTGTGCGTATCGATGCGGAGAATGCCGGGCAATACGCGGCGGCTTATCCTGTCGTCGCCCGTGAGTTGGAGCGCGTGTTGGGTCATCCTTGCGATATGTCGTGCCGTGATTTAGGGCGGGCGTGTTACGCTTCGTATGATCCGGATGCGTATTATAATCCCGCTGCCGGGGTGTTTCCGTGGCGGGAACAGGCGGACGGACTGCCGCAGGCGGAAGGGGGGTATCCTGCGCAGGCGGTGGATGGAGCTCGTCCGGCAGGCGTTGCTCCCGAAGCGGGGAATGGCTTTATGCAGGCTTTCCTGAATGATTTTGATGTCCGGAACCCGTTTGCGACGGGAGGGCGTCATGCGTTTATGTTGAAGTTGGGACGCTATGCCCGGTATAAAGGTTTTTCGCCGGAGGAAATGCGGCTGTTGCAAAAAACAGTGGTTGAGAAATATGCGCAGGCTGATTTCGGAAGCGGAGAGATTGAGAAAACGTTACTCTCTGGTTATCAGTATGCTTCTGTCAGAAAGGCGGACGCTGTGGCGACCGATTTGGGTCCAAAGGTCCAAGGTCCATTCTATGGGATGCCCGAGGAGGAGGAAGAAGAGGATTTGGAGGATGTCTTGTTCGGAAAAAGTGAAGGATTCCGGCGGGATGCGCCTTATTTTCCCGACGAGGTATTTGATCATCTGCCTGCCTTGCTGGCCGAAGGGGTAAAGGTGGCGGGAAGTCCTCGTGAGCGGGACATGTTGCTGGCGGCCATGATTGTCAATATCAGTGCGTGCCTGCCCGAGGTACGTCTTTTGTACGATCAAATGTATTATTCTCCGCATCTGTACTATATGGTGATAGCCCATGCCGGGGGCGGAAAGGGAGTGGTGGGGCTTGCCGGAATGCTGCCTGCCGAGATTCATAAGTTTTACGAGAAACAGAATGATGAGGTGCGTCTGGTGTACGATAAAGCGTTTTTCGAGTGGGAGCTGGAGCAGAAAAAGGCGCAGGCGGAGAAGCGTTCGCCGGATTTTTCGCTACGTCCCAAAGAGCCTGCCCGTAAATTGCTGACACTTTCGCCCAATGTGTCGAAGAGTTTGATCATTAGCGCTTTGGAAGAGAGCGGCAAGTTGGGGTGCTGCATCAATGCTACGGAGCTGGACATGGTGTCGGGCGCTATCCGGAATGAGTGCGGAAAGCACGATGATGTATTCCGGGCTGCTTTTCAGCACGAAGTGGTATCGGCTGATTTTAAGGTGAACGGGCGTCAGGTGGTGGCTCGCCATCCGCGTCTGGCTTTGTGTCTGGCCGGCACTCCCAATCAGTTGGTGCGTTTTATTCCTTCATTGGAAAATGGATTGTACAGTCGTTTTCTGATCTATACGGGGCAGAGTGCCTGGGAGTGGCGTTCGGCGGCTCCGCGGGCGGGGTGCGAGGATCATCGCGCGGTGTTTGTCCGTCTGAGTGCCCGCCTGCTCGAGTTACATCAGTTCCTGCTTCAGTCTCCCACGGAGGTTACGTTTACTTCGGAGCAATGGGCGGAGCATACATTGCGGTTTGCTTCTCACTTGTCTGAGGTGGTGAACGAGCGGGATGACTCGCCGGGTGCGATCGTGCTCCGACACGGGTTGATGGCGAGCCGGATAGCCTGTGTGCTTACGGCGTTGCGGAAGGGGGAGTGTGCTTGGGCGATGCCCGAATATACATGTTCTGACGAAGATTTCCATACCGCCATGTTGATGACGGATGTGTTGCTGGAGCATAGCCTGCTGCTGTCTACCTGTATGCTGAAAAGCGAGAGTAAGCCGAAGCCTTTAAAGCCTTATTTCAGATTGCGTCCGGTATTGCAGTCTCTTTCAGGAACTTTTACTTTTACCCAAGTGGTGGATAAGGCTGTGGAGATGGGGATTCCTAAAACCACTGCTAAACGGCTTTTCAGGAAGACAGTCGAGCTTAAACTTGTTGTAAAAGAGGGAGATGCGTATCGAAGGACGACTCGGAGCTGGGGTGCGGGCATCCCATAGAATGGACCTTGGACCTTTGGACCCAGAAAGAGGCTGGAAAGGTGCTTGCATTTGTATGAAAAAACTCTTAAGCCTTTTCTGAAAAGACTTAAGAGTTTCTACTAAAAGACTTGGATGTTTCGGGGGAAACGTCTAAGTCTTTTTCACGTTTTTCACCACAGAGGACACAGAGTTCACAGAGGAAAAATTTATTTTCCCCGGAATCGGTTTTTAAATTAAAACTCTGTGTCCTCTGCGTCCTCTGTGGTGAAATCAAGGTTCTCCCAGGTAATGCACTATCAGCCCGACTTCGCGCTTGAGGAAGCTGTGGCGGTATTTGTTGTAATTGACTTCGGACAGTGCCCGGGTCAGGGCAGTGTTTTTACGCATCCAGCGGTAGAGTTTCTGCAGGGCGAGCACGGGGTCGAGGCCCGGGCAGTAAAGTTGTGCAAGTTCGGCTTTGGTGTACGAGCGGATAATGAAATCGGCTTCGGTTGTGTCTTCTTCTTTTCTTTGGTTCATGGTTTTGATTATCTGATTGTTATCTACCGTAAATATACGAAAAAATACCCGGAATGCAGCGTGTTTTTATACTCTTTTTTCGTCAAACTTTGTCATCGGCGCTCTTTCCTTGTCATTGGCGCATCGAGGTTGTCGTATCTTTGAAATGTGATTGAAAAACAGATGTTTAACTCTAAAAAAGAAAGTACGATTATGAGTAAAGAAGTTACGTATTCGGTAGTGGCGCGCAAGAACATGCAGAAGAAGGATGATCCCGCCAAGTATTATGCCCAGGCACAGGCGAGTGGCGATGTGGGTCTGGACGAGATCTCGACCCGGGTGGAAAAGGCCTGTACGGTGCACTCGGCGGATGTGGTGGCGGTGCTGAAGGCGCTGGAGGATGAAATGGTAGACGGTCTGTCGAGGGGAGAGATTGTACGGCTGGGCAATATCGGCACGTTTCAGGTGGGCCTGAGAAGCAAGGGAGCTGAAAAGCCGGAGGATTTCAAAGCGGCGAATATCAGCAAGGCGAGGGTGAACTTCCGTCCGGGGCCTGTGCTGGCGGATGCGATGAAGACGCTCAGCTTCAGCAAGGTGAGCACCCGGGCGGCGCAAAAGGGCGACGGCGACGGGGGGATTGTGGATGACCCGACGGCATGATTTTCACCACAGAGGACGCAGAGGACACAGAGGAGGAATTAAAACTCTGTGTTACTCTGTGGTGAAACAGAGTGGTGAAACAGAAGCTTGGAAAATTAAAAGCTCTGTGTCCTCTGTGTACTCTGTGGTGAAATCTGTGGTGTAAACGTAAAACAACTTAATATAGCAAAACAACGATGAAGAAGTTACAAAGAATCTTGGAATGGGTGATCGCGTTCCTGATGTTTCTCAGCGGGAGGAATGTCGAAAAGTGAAGGAGGGGGTATGAGGAAAATCGACTTAATCGTGATTCATTGCTCCGCAACGAGGGAAGACCGGTGCTTTACGGAGTTCGATCTGGATGTCTGCCATCGCAGGCGTGGCTTCAACGGGCCGGGGTATCACTTCTATATCCGCAAGGACGGGCGGATTGTGTCCACTCGTCCGGTAGAGAAAATAGGGGCGCATGCCAAAGGGCACAATGCGACGAGTATCGGTATCTGTTATGAAGGAGGGTTGGATGCGAGGGGACGTCCCAAGGATACCCGGACGGAGTGGCAGGTGCATTCGATGCGGGTGTTGGTGAAGACTCTGCTAAAACAGTATCCCGGCAGCCGTGTGTGTGGCCACCGGGATCTGAGTCCGGACTTGAACGCCAATGGGGAGATCGAGCCCGAGGAATGGATAAAGCAGTGTCCGTGTTTTGATGTGTCTGATGATAAAAAATTACATTGATGTTTTAAAATGGAAATTGAACCGCCGTAAAAGTTAATTTAATTAACTCTTATGGCGGTTTGGTTTTCATGGCATAAGTGTAACAAATAATTAATTCTTCATATTTTATAAAATCATAGAGATGTCTAAGTGTGTTTTTGGCCGTAACCATATCCATAGCCGTACTTTTTGCCGTACCCGTAGTAGCGTCCGTATTTTCCGTATCCATAGTAATAACCGTATTTCCGTTTTTTCATGTCGAGCCCGTTGATGACGGTACACAGGTTCGGAAGTTTGTTGCCCAGACGAAGATCCTCGAGCAGGGTATAGTCGGCTTTATGCGTATAGTCGGCACGGCATACATAAACGGAGAGGTCGGCTACCCGTGCGATGATCTGTGTGTCGGTGACCAGCCCGATGGGGGCGGTGTCGAGTATCACGTAGTCGAAGTGCCTTTTCAGAATATCGATGGCCTGCACCAAAGCCTGGCGTGCCAGCAGCTCGGTGGGGTTGGGCGGGACTGTTCCACCGGGGAGGATACTCAGGTTGGGTGATATCTCCGAGGGCTGCACCATAGACAGCAGGTCGGTATGCTGCGGATTGGCCAGGTATTGAGTGATTCCTTTCTCTTTGTGCGAAAGGGAGAATACTTTGTTCAGTCCCGGCTTGCGGATGTCGAGTCCCACGATGACTACTTTCTTGCCGAGCAGTGAGAGGCTGATGGCAAGGTTGGTGGCTACGAATGTTTTTCCTTCGCCGCTGATGGTGGAGGTGACCAGGACCACTTTGTTCTCTTCGCCCAGCATGAATTGCAGGTTGGTGCGGATGCCCCGGAAAGTTTCCGCCATCAGGTCGTTTTCGTTTTCGCGGACGGCGATGCTTCCCTGCTTCCCTTCTCCCTCTTCCGCCAGGGGGATGTCCCCGATGATAGGGACGGAAGTCAGTTTCTCCACGTCCGCCCGTCCTTCTATGCGGAACTGGAGCAGGCCCATGACGTAGATGACGGCTACGGGGATGCCTATCCCCATCAGGAGCGCGATCATGTAGACCGTCTTTGTCTTGGGTGAGACGGGACCGTTGTCGGCCATGGCTTCGTCTACGATTTTGGCATTGTTGGCAGTGGCGGCCAGCGCGATGGAGTTTTCTTCCCGTTTCTGGAGCAGCATCAGGTAGAGTCCGGCCTTGATTTCCTGCTGGCGCGAGATGCTGACAAGCTGGCGTTCCTGGGCGGGAGCATTGCTGATGCGGCGGTTGAACTTGTTGGCCTGCCGGTCGAGGTCGGCTTTGGTGATCAGCAAACCTTTCTGAACGCTGTGGATGGTGGTCAGGATGTTTTCGCGCATGGCACGGATGCTGGTATCCAGATTAACGATCACCGGGTTGGTTTCCGAAGAATTGAGCAGCAGGCGGTTGCGTTGGAGCACCATTTCGTTATACTGGCTGATAAGGGTGGACAGGGACTGGTCGGTCAGGCCGACGTTGACGGGCAACACGGTGTTGAGCTTGTCCGGAGCGGAGATATATTCGCCTAAGTAGCGTACCAGGTTGAGCTGGGTGCCGTTCTCCACCCGTTGTTTCTCGTAGGCGGAGTTTTCGCTGACGGCCAGTTGGGCATCGCTTGCCAGGTCGGTCAGTCCGGCATCCCGTTTGAAGTTTTCCAATTCCTTTTCGGTACTGAACAACTCGTCGTTGATGATGCGGATACGTCCGGCGATGAACTCTTCCGTTTTCTCCGCCACCTCGTTCTTGTCGTTGTTGGTGTTCCGGTTGTAGACTTCGATCAGCCGGTTGATGAAGTCCTCGCCACGGCGCTTGTTGGTGTTCTTTAAAGAGACGATGACGATAGAGGTGGTTTTGGACGTCGGTTCTACACTGAGTGCTCCCGCATAGCCTTTGGCTGTCCACAGGGGATTGCTGACAACGGCGGTGAGCGTCTGCGGTTCTTTGACGGTGACGGAGTCGTGGGCAAGCGTAAACGTGAACGTGCCTGCGGGAGTAGTGAGCAGGGCCGGCAGCTTGGAGAACTTTTTACTGTAGGAGCTCTCTCCGATGGTGGCTTTCACGTCGAGCCGGTTGCCGGGCGACAGGGTGAGTTCGAACACGGCCGGCGCTGCTAACTTGTCCGCTTCTTGCGGAGTGAGTCCCACCAGTACCGGCGAATTTTTATAAAGTTCCGTTTCGTTGAAACTGCCTTTGGCTGTATAGGTGGTGTATAGGTTCAGTTCGCTGACCACATGCTTGACCAGCGTTTTGGAACGTAGTATTTCAATCTCGTTGTCGATGTTCGACACCGAGCTGACCAGACCCAGGCCTTCGAGCGCGGTGAGGTTTCCTCCGCTGTTGCCTCCTTTCTTATCGTCCTTGATGACTACGGAAGCCGAGATGTTGTAGACCGGAGTGGTCTGCCGGAGGTATAACCATGCTCCCGCAAGGCAGAGGATGATCGAAGCCACGAACCAGGGCCACCGGATGATGTAGCGGAACAGCATGGCGTGGAAGTCTATTTTCTCTTCTTTTTCTTCGTATAGGTCGTCGTATAAGTCTTCTTTCATTTTCGGGGTTTCTTTATTTGGCGATTGTAATGATTAAACTGGCAAGCGACACAAGCGTGCCTACCACAGAGAACCAGATGGTGGTGCTGGTGCTGATGTCGGCTGTTTTTGCCTTGGTCTTATTGGGCGTGACATACAGGATGTCGTTCTGTTGTAGGTAGTAATAGGGCGATTGGACGATATCTGCCCGGTTCATGTCCAGCGTGATGATGTGCTGGTGTCCGTCGGCGTCCTCGCGGATCAGGCGGACGTTGTCACGCAATCCGTACACGGTCATGTCGCCTGCCATGGCGAGGGCTTCGAAGAGGTTGACCTTTTCGTTGCTGATGGTGAAAGTTCCGGGAGCGTTTACTTCACCGATGACAGAGATCTTATAATTGGCCATACGGACGGTGACGATGGGCGATTCTTTGATATAGTCGCTTAACTTCCCTTTGATCAGTGTTTCCGCCTCGCTTTTGGTCAGCCCGCCGATGTGCAGGGTGCCCAGTATCGGGAATTCGATATTGCCCCGGTTGTCTACCAGGTATTGCTGGAGTGCCGGCTGGCTGGTCAGGCTGCTCTGCGCGGCGCTGATGGGAGTCGCTACGGTGAGGTTGAACGGTTCAGCCAGTTCGGGGTCGGTGCAGGACACGACGATGGTGAGCAGATCCTTCGGCATGATGCGTGCATCATAAAGCTTGGCTTCCGCAACGGCACGTTGCACCTCTCCCGAGTCTTGCAGATAAGGCACTTTCTTGTAGGACTGGCAGGAAGCCAGCAGGATACAGGTTAACGTAAAAAAAAGTAGTCTTTTTGTCATTTATCTTAATTTTAGAATATTACTATATGGGGTGGTTCACCACAGAGGACACAGAGTTCACAGAGGAAGAATTTAAGATCTTTCTATAAACCTGGAAAATAAAAACTCCGTGTCCTCTGTGTCCTCTGTGGTGAACTCTTTGTTTTAATAAGCTTCTTTTTCTCCTTCTAACGCATTTCTTACAGTTTTATATATTATATATAAATCGAGCATGAAGGTCCAGTGCTCGATATACCAGATGTCTCGTTGCACGCGGCCTTCCATTTGCCACAGCTCGTGGGTTTCTCCACGGAAACCGGTGACTTGCGCCCAGCCGGTGACACCCGGCTTCACAAAATGGCGGACCATGTATTTGTTGATCAGTTGTGAGTATTGCTCCGTATGTTTCAGCATGTGAGGGCGGGGGCCCACTACCGACATGTCGCCCAACAGTACGTTGATGAACTGCGGCAGTTCATCGATGCTGCTTTTACGCAGGAAGTTGCCGAATCGGGTTTTACGCGGATCGTGCAAGGTGGCTTGCAGGGTGTCGCTCTGTGCGTTTACTTTCATGGAACGGAACTTGTAACACCAGAACTCGCGTCCGTCTTCTCCGCTTCGCTTCTGCTTGAAGAAGATGGGGCCCGGTGAGGTGATTTTGATGGTCAGTCCGACGATGATATAGATAACGGGGAAGAGCGTGCACAGGAACAGCAGGGAGAAAACGATATCGAACGTACGCTTCCTGAAGCGGTTTTCGGTGAAACTGAGAGGCTCCTGACGGATGCAGAGTACGGGCACGTTGCCCAGAAGCTCGAAGTACATCCGGCGTTTAAGATAACTGCGTACGTTGGGGACGCTGAAGAAGCGTATCAGGTGATTCTCACAATAATCGATGATGGGAAGTATCTCCTCGCTGCGGGCGGATGGCAGGCAGCAATAGACTTGTTCGATTCCTCCCCGTTTCAGATAATCCACAATCTTGCCGGGTTGTCCCAGATATTTCACTTTTTCGGGAAAGCGACTGCCGGGCTGGTCGTCGAAGTATCCGATGACACGAAATCCGGAAGTGACATCGTCCGTCATTTGATGATACAGTTCGATGATATTGCTGTTGCTGCCCACGAGAATGATGCTGCGGGAGTTTCCTCCATGCTTGCGGTAGCATTTCAGGAGTCTGCGAAACAGCAGACGGTAGCAGACTAACAGCGTGGTGAACGTGAGATAGAATATCAGGAAGAAACGTGCGGAGAGGATACCGAAGTTTCCAAAGGTGAGGGCGCAGGAGAAGAATAGGGCGTGTCCGGCGCTGTTGCGTATGGCGCGCCATACAATTTGTTCGGGACGTACTACGCGGCGATGCAGTATGACGCCCGATGACATGTTGCTAACCAGATAGCATAAGTTGAGTAATACTAAAACCTGTGGAAGTGAGTGTGTAAATGGGTCTGCAAAGAATTTACTTCCTAAGAGTGCGTACAGAGATAGAAAGATACCATTCAAGAGAATTAAATCTCCGGCGAATACTATCCTTTTTATAACTTTATTAAACCGCAATACCTGTTTCATAATGTATCTATAGGAGTGTAGGTAATAGTTGGCAGTGCTTGATCCACCATCATCTTGCTGTGTGCATTACAATTTGTTCCCTTACTTATTAGGTAATAGAATGCAGAATAACGAAAAGATATAAAATATGGCTTGGAGAGGTTAACTAAACATAAAAGAGGGGGTAGCTTATATAACTACGATGTAAAATTATCGCAATTTGGTAACTCCTGTTTGAGTAATTACATCAAACAGGAATTATGACTAATCTTTCTATTATATGAATAAATTATTTCAAACTGATATTTAAACTGATTATTATCCACTTTATTGGAAAAGAAATTATCATTTTGTTTGTGATATTTCAATTTTTATCTCTACTTTTGCAGCGATAAAACAAACAAATCTGTTCTATTACCTAATAAGTAAGGGATCGCTTTGTTCTATTACCTAATAAGTAAGAGAACCATTTATATCACTCTTCTTCCTTCTTTAGTCTCACGGCAGCAATTACTTTTTTATTCGCATTACTCAGTGTTTTATTATCAAAAGAAGCCAGGTAGATGTATGTCACCTTTTCCGAAGCATGCCCCATGCCAGCGCTGATTACTGAAACCGGAACCCCCTTTTGTAGGGCTGTGGTGGCCCAGCTATGGCGTGCTACATAAGAAGTGAGCGGAGTCTTCAGCTTAAGTATTTCAGATATCTGGTTGAGTCGTTTGTTATACACCCTCAACGCACTCCGGTATTGCTTATGCCCTTCTTCACCGGCTGCGCTAATGACCGGCAGCAGATAGATGGAGTCTGCACAGAGTGCCGCATATTTCCTCAGAATCGCTTTGGCACAGCTTTCTATGATGACCGTAAGCTGCTGACCCGTTTTCTGACGGAAGTAAACCAGTGTTTTCCCTCTCACGTCCGTTTTGCGGAGGTGCACCAGGTCGACAAATGGGATTCCACGCAGATAGAAGCTCAGCAAGAAGAGGTCGCGGGCAAAATCGAGCTTACTGTTCTTACCCAGATCGGCCTCCAGCAGACGGGAGATGATGGAAGGCGAAATAGCCCGTTTGGCGGTAGGTTCGTTGCCGATGAAAACATTCTCGAATAACTCCCGCGTATTGAGTGAGGCCAGGTTTTGCTCGATGGCCTGATTGCAAATGGAACGTAACATGCGCATATAGAGCGAGATCGTATTATGCCTTTTCCCACTCAAAAGCAAATACTGTTCGTACTCCTTGATGCTCTCGGGAGTGATCTCTTCAAAAGTAAGTGAATCTTTTCCTGCAAACTTCTGATAACTGTGCAGGGTGTAAATGTAAGTGTTGGCTGTACTGTAACGACCACCTAACTTAGCCTTCTTGGCTAAAGATTTAATGAACTTTTCAATTTCCATTTTCTTGTTTTTTTTTAGTGTGTTCAACAACAATGATTCTAATAAAAAAGATTTTGAGCGGTAAGGCAGAAAATTTGCAGGAAATTAGTAAAAAATCAATAGCCATAAAGTATAGACGAATGAAAGTGTCATAAATACCCAAATGGTCCGATGAAAAAGGAGAGTAAAAAAGTGTCCCGAATTTGGATGAATAGCCGTTCTTTCGTGGTGTATTAATCAATTAAAAACATGAAATTATGGTAATAGCTTATTTGAGAGTAAGTACGGAAAAACAGTTTTTAGCTAATCAGAAAGAAGAGATTTTGCGATTTGCAGAGAAAAATGGATTGTCGATCGACAAGTGGTACACAGAGACTATCAGTGGAAGCGTAAGCACAAAAGACAGGAAATTATCAGAGTTACTGAAAAGGATGCATCCGGGGGATACACTGATTGTAACGGAGATTTCGAGGCTGAGCCGTACATTGCTCGAGATTATGACTATCCTGAATTTCTGTATCAAGAAGCAGGTGGTGCTTTATAGCACCAAAGAAGGCTATGTGTTTCAGGACGACATCAACAGTAAGGTGCTGGGATTTGCATTCGGGCTGATGGCGGAAATCGAAAGGAACCTTATTTCGATGCGTACCAAAGAAGCACTTGCACGTAGAAAACAGGAAGGAATGACTTTAGGCAGAAGAAAGGGGGATACGCCTAAAATAAAATTGCTGAGTGCCAACAAGCGGGTACTAACCAGAGAACTTGACAAAGGAACTACTTACTCGGAATTGGCGGAAAAAATGGGAGTGTCCAGAACAACATTGTTCCGGTTCATGAAAACGATGTATTAGTGAACAGGGATTCACCACAGAGTACACGGAGTACACGGAGGTTTTAATAGGGGGAAGAGAGAGTAAGAGAACCCATTGTCATTCGTTGTGGATGGATGAAGTTCTCTCTCTGTACTCTGTGTACTCTGTGGTGAAACTGTGGTGAATATGAGTTCATTCACTGTTTATCATTTATCGTTCATCGTCGATGATCGTTTATGAAGGCTTTTCAGTTCGAAGGAGAGCATGACCCGGAAGAAACCGATGATCAGGAAGGTGAATGCCAACATGTATATAACGTAAAGTGCACCCACGGCCGGTTGCCAGAGTATGATCAGCGAACAAATGATGGCAAGGATACCGAAGCCCATATACCATCCCCACTCACGGGTTCCATAACGTTTCAGGTCCATGGAATAGCCTGTGGCAGAGAAACCGCGGAACATCATCCAGAAAGCGACAATGAACGGTATGACTTCCATGCTGAGCAATGGATAGGCTACCAGGTAAATACCTAAGATCAGGTCGATAATACCTCCTGCGAGATACCATCCCCAGGACGAGATGCTTCGCCGGTTGCTGATGGAAAAGATGATTTCGATAATACCACTGATCAGCATGGAGATGCTGAAGATAACGCTGAGGGCAATGTAACTGCTTCCCGGTGCAAACAGCAGGCAGAGAGCTACGATGATGTACAGAATACCTAAGATAAGAGATAACCACCAGTTTTTGACTGCGTGTTCCATCTCGTCGAATAAAGTTTTCATATCAATTCTATTTTTAGATTATTGTCCCACGTGAACAAAGTAAGCGTACCGATTGTTTAGAATATAGTAAATAAAACTTAGAGATAACAATTATGGCAACAACAAATTTCAAAGGACAACCGGTAAAGCTGATTGGCGAATTTATACAGGTTGGAAAGGTGGCTCCCGATTTTGAGCTGGTGAAAAGTGATTTATCTTCTTTCTCACTAAAAGATTTGAAAGGTAAAAATATAGTTCTGAATATTTTCCCAAGTATGGATACCGGTGTCTGTGCTACTTCGGTGCGTAAATTCAATAAGATGGCAGCGGGATTAAAGGACACGGTGGTATTGGCCATTTCGAAAGACTTGCCGTTCGCTCAGGGACGTTTCTGCACGACGGAAGGCATTGAAAACGTGATTCCATTGTCCGATTTCCGTTTTTCGGACTTTGACGAAAGCTATGGAGTGAGAATGGCCGACGGACCGCTTGCCGGATTGCTGGCACGTGCGGTGGTGGTGATCGGAAAAGACGGGAAAGTGGCTTATACGGAACTTGTTCCGGAGATTACTCAGGAACCTGATTATGAAAAGGCACTGGCTGCCGTGAAGTAATCTGTGTAGGAGAAGATTTAGGAAAAAATAAAGTCCGTGTTCACTCCAAGGAGGTGGGAACACGGACTTTTTCATGTGGAATTGTTACTTCTTTTTGGTCATATCGAAGTCGAACTGTACTTTAGTCGGTATAGTCGCACCTGCGAATTCTATCTTGTCGGTATTGAGCTTCATCTTCAACTGATTGTTTTTGTAAGCGAAGCTGCCTTTTTCCGGAGAAGAGATTTCCACGGTTACGGTCTGATCTTTTCCACCTTCTATGGTAGAGGGCAACTGGAGGATCAGCGGTTTCGGTTCGAATGCAAGGTAGATACTGTCTTTCTCTGTATTGAGAGCCGGCTTGTAACCTACTTTGTATTTCACGTCACCGAGAGCTTTGATAATGGCTTCTGCTTTGTCTTTGTCACCGATAATAGAGATGATAAGGTCGTCAACCGGCAATTTGTCGAAGAAAACGGTATCATTCTTTACTGTCGCATTGACATCCTGTCCCTTGGGAGTTTCACCTTCACCGGCATTCTCTCTGCCTGCAAGCGGAGTAACTTGGGTGATCAGTACTTTTCCGTTATAAGTGCCTGCCACGTCACCGGTCGATGGAGGAGGGAGCGGAGAGTTGTCATCGTTGTCACAAGAAGACAAGGTTACCACTGAAAAAGCAATCGCAAAAGCATAAAAAAGCTTGGATAGATTAAATTCTTTTTTCATTTTCTTAAACATTAAATTTGTTACATAAATCAGTCGTTCATCAACCAACTGTAAGGCCTAGGATTTGTTTTTTGATGAATTGTTGATTAACTGGTTTGGTGTACGTACAATAAGTAAATGCAGGGAATATAAAGATACTGCATGGAAGAGGAAAAAAAAGAAAGATTTTTTTGAGGGAGGGATGAAGGTGGAGTTTTACCACGGAGTACCACAGAGTCTCACGGAGTAATAGAGAGTGATAGAGAGTAGAGAGTAATACAGAGTAATACAAAGTTCTTAGAGTTCACTGCCATTCGTTATCGATAGATTAAGTTCACTCTGTGTTGCTCTGTGTTACTCTGTGGTGAATGCTGATTCTTGCTGTGGAGGCACTATTTCTTTTTCTTCATTCCTTTGTAGATAAGGAAGCCGACGATGAAGACTCCGATGGCAATGAAGCAATAGCCCAGTTCGTGGCTGTATTCGGTAACTTTGGCAAGCAGTTGCTCTTCGCTTTCAATGCCGGGGACGGTGGACAGATAGTATCCGATGGCGGCAAGGATGGTGTTCCATAATCCTGCACCTAAGGTGGTGTAGATAAGGAAGGTGTGCAATTTCATGCGGGCAAGTCCGGCAGGGATGGAAATCAGTTGGCGTACTGCAGGGATCAGACGGCCGATGAAAGTGGACAGCGCTCCGTGCTTGTCAAAGTATTCTTCGGCATGTTGCACTTTGGCTTCATCGATCAGGCACATGTGCCCGAAACGGCTGTTGGCGAATTTGTAGACGATGGGACGTCCCAGCCAGCGGGCCAGATAGTAGTTGATAATAGCGCCGATATTGGCTCCTATGGTGGCAAAAAGCACTACCAGGTAGATGTTCAACTCTTCGTTGACTGCTGCTTTGTAAGCTGCCGGAGGAACTACCACTTCGGATGGAAAAGGAATAAAAGAACTTTCAATGGCCATTAAGAGTGTAATGGTCCAGTAATTGAGGTGGTCTAAACACCACTGAATGAAGGCTACAGATTCCATTTGTTTAATTTAGATTGAATTTAATATAGTTTTGGTTTTTGATTTACCACAGAGGACACAGAGGGACAGAGTTTTTATTATCTTAGTTTATTAAGAAAAAAGATTTCTCTGTGTCCTCTGTGGTGAATAATTATTTTTCGTCTTTTAAGAAATCATCCAGTTCACGGAGCATCTGTTCTCCATCCGTTCCCATTTCCAGAATCATATTCCGAAGCGATTCGAGATTGATGGAGTTGCCACACATCTCGTTGTATTTCTTGAATCCTTCGTGGTCCTGAAGTACAAGGCATACAGAAGCCAGTTGTTCGCAGACTTTGGGATATTCGGGATCTTCCTCCAATACTTGCTCGAAGCAAAAACGGGCATTCTCGAGCATACGGTATTCGAGGCTGTAATTACCGATTTCCATCCATGTATCGGCTTCGGGGGCATAACGGAGAGCCAGTGCCCATTCTGCACGGGCCTGATCGAAGTTGCCCTCTTCCATGTAAATGCGTCCCTCAAGCAGATAGGGCTCTGCATCCTGTGGAGCCAGCTCTTTGGCCAGCCGGCAAAGGCGGTGGGCTTCTGCCGAGTCACCCAGATGGGAGGCACAGACCGCTTTGTTTGAATAGATATCGGACAGTAACGGAGAAGAGCCGTTGCCGCTTTCTTCGATTGCCTGAAGGGCCAGGCGGTAGCTCTCGGCGGCTTCTGCCCAGTTCTCCTGATGGGCATAAGCCAATCCGATGAACATGTAGGTGAATTCGGGAGAGAGCGTTTTATATTCCAGTGCTTTCTGATACTCTGCGATGGCCCCTTCGATATTTTCAAGGTGAAACAGGCTGTGTGCTTTGATGATATGGGCTTCGCCGAATTCTTCATCGGCTGCGATAGCGAAGTCGCAGGATTCTACGGCCTTATCAAAATCTTTGGTGGCGAACTGACATTTGGCCAGTCCCACCCAGTAAGCCGGGTTGTATGGGTTCTTGTCGATCAGCTTGTTGTAGAAGAAGGTGGCTTTTTCTATATGTGCCGCTCCGGCTGCTCCATAACAATCGGCGGTGGCTGCCAGAAAATCTTCGTCGTCCTTATACAGTTCTATCCCCCGCGTAAGCCACTGTATGCCTTTTTCCGGATAGCCTAAATCGGTATACAGGTAGACAACATCGACCAGGATGCCGAGTTCGTTTTTCTCTTCCTCTTCTATGCTGTCGAGTATTTGGTCGGCATCGTCCAGCTTGCCTTCGTTCAGCAACAGTTCGGCTAAGAGTAGTTTGACGTTGGCGGAGTAGGTGTCGGTGATAAGGTCCGCCACTTCCCGGGCTTTCCGGGGTTGGTTGAGATCCAGAAACAGGTAAGCTTGTTCTACCATGAGGTCGGTATGCCCCGGATGAAGTCCGAGTCCGTACGAAATGACTTCCTGGGCTTCCTTGAACCTGCGTTCGGAGGCGTATTGATCGGCAATATCGGCCAATTGGTCACCATCCATATAGGGAGACTGGTTGTTGGCCTTTAATGTTTCGTATTGCACGATCATATTATGTAATTCCCGCTCTCTTTCGGACGGGGAGTTCTTTCTACCCAATTTAATTAGTAATTATACAGTTAATAATGATTTGATTCGGAGGGAGAAGGTGTGTCATAACTCTTTTTACCACGGAGGACACAGAGTTCACAGAGGAAAAATTTATTTTCCCCGGAACCGGTTTTTAAATTAAAACTCTGTGTCCTCTGTGGTGAGTTTCGACACATACTCTCTTGCCAAAAAGCTATTTATTGATTTTTCCCCAGGTATCTTTCAGTCCCACGGTGCGGTTGAATACCAGATGACCGGGCGTAGAATCTTTGTCTACATTGAAATAGCCGATACGTTGGAATTGCAGATAGGAAAGTACGGGCAGGTCGGCCACGTATTTTTCTATGTAGCAACGGGTCAGAGTGGTCAGTGAGTCCGGGTTGATCATTTCCTTCATGGCTTCGAGAGCATCACAACCTTTCGCCTCACGGATGGCAGCCATCTCGTCACGCGGGTTTTCTACTTTCCAAAGGCGGTCGTACAAGCGTACTTCTGCCGGCAGGCAGTGTGCGCAGCTGACCCAATGGAGCGTACCTTTCACTTTGCGGTTGGCATCCGGCATACCGCTTTTGGTATTCGGGTCATATTCGCAGTAGACTTCGGTCACCGTACCGTTTTCATCTTTCTTGCAGCCTGTACATTTCACGATGTAAGCGTTCTTCAGGCGCACTTCCTGTCCCGGAGTCATGCGGAAATATTTTTTCGGCGCGTCTTCCATGAAGTCTTCGCGCTCCATCCACAGCTCGCGGCTGAACTCGATGGTATGACTTCCGGCAGTGGGATCTTCGGGGTTGTTAATGGCATCCAGTTCCTCAACTTGTCCTTCGGGATAGTTGGTAATGATCAGTTTCACCGGATTGAGCACGGCAGATACACGCGTGGCACGGGCATTCAGGTCTTCGCGTACAGCGCTTTCGAGCAGGGCGAAATCATTGAGGGCGTCGTAAGTGGTGTAGCCGATTTTGTCGATGAACTTACGGATGGATTCGGGAGAGTAGCCGCGACGGCGGAATCCGCAGAGGGTCGGCATACGGGGATCGTCCCAATCGTTGACCAGACCTTCTTTGACGAGGATAAGCAGGTTACGCTTACTCATCAGGGTATAATTGAGGTTCAGTTTGTTGAACTCTATCTGGCGGGGGCGGTTGTCGTCCAGATCCTTGCCTTCTTTCAACCAGTCGATGAACAGATCGTAAAGAGGGCGGTGAGGTACGAACTCGAGCGTACAGAGTGAGTGGGTGACTCCTTCGAAATAGTCGCTCTGACCGTGTGCGAAGTCGTACATCGGATAGGCTTTCCATTGGGTTCCGGTGCGATGGTGTGCCACATGCAGAATGCGGTACATGATCGGGTCGCGGAAGTGCATATTGGGGCTGGCCATGTCGATTTTGGCACGAAGCACCATGGAGCCTTCCTTGGCTTCATCGCTATTCATCTTTTCGAACAGGGCAAGGCTCTCTTCGATCGGACGGTTGCGGTACGGACTCTCGACACCGGGTTGGGTGGGAGTTCCTTTTTGTTGGGCAATCTGTTCTGAGGTCTGTTCGTCTACGTAGGCTTTGCCTTCTTTAATCAGAGTGACGGCAAAGTCCCATAACTGCTGGAAATAATCCGAGGCATAATATACGTTGCCCCACTGGAAGCCTAACCATTGGATGTCTTCCTGTATGGCTTCTACATATTCCATATCCTCTTTCGTCGGGTTAGTGTCGTCGAAACGAAGGTTGCACACACCACCATGTGCAGCAGCGATGCCGAAGTCGAGGCAAATAGCTTTGGCGTGCCCGATGTGCAGGTAACCGTTGGGTTCCGGCGGGAAACGTGTTTGTACTCTTCCTCCGTTCTTTCCTGCTTTCAAATCATTTTCTACTGCCTGTTCAATGAAATTAAGGCTTTTCTTTTCGCCTGCCTCTTCGTTTTTTATATCTGTCATATCTGTCATTATTATAAAAGCTCGTAGCTAATAAGTTGCTGCAAAAGTAGGATATTTTTTTTGTATAACCTTATTTCACGGGTATATATCCACTCTTTTTTATAATATCCTGTCCCTCGGGAGAAAGAATAAACTGGAGCAGGGGAGCGATTTGTGCTTTGTTCTTTACGTCATAATAATAATAGAGGGGGCGGACAATGGGATATGTCTTGTTGGTGGCGTTCTCTACGGTGGGGCCGGCATAGTGTTCTCCGTCATATGAAACGGACAGGGTTTTGATGCGTGGAGACACATAGGCGAGTCCTACGTAACCAATGGCACCTTTGGTCTGGCTGACCGACTGGATAATGGCTCCGGTGGCAGGCATGGAAAGGCTGCTGCTCATATAATTTTTGTTTTTGAGGACGCTCTCCTTAAAGAATTCGTAGGTACCGGAAGAGGTTTCGCGGGAGTAAACCACTATTTTGCGGTCATCGCCTCCCACCTGTTTCCAGTTGGTTATCTTGCCGCGGAAGATGTCTTCAAGTTGCCGGCGGGTGAGTTGCTTCACCGGATTGGACGGGTGGACAACAACGGCAAGCGCGTCATAGGCAACGATCACTTCGTCTATGTCCCGTTTGGCAGCTTTGGCTTTCATCTTTTCGCTGAACTTAATGGGGCGTGAAGCCATGGCGATGTCAGTGGTATTATCCAACAGGGCGGAGATACCCACTCCTGTACCACCTCCGGTGACGGTGACACGGGCATCGGGTTCCCGGTTCATGAAGCGTTCGGCTGTTTGCTGGGCTACGGGCAATACGGTGTCACTGCCTTTAATGCGTTGGGCATTGGCATTCAGTGCTGCGAGGGAGAGGGCGGCGAATAAGATAGTTCTAACTTTCATATGATTGAGTTTTGAATTTTGACTCACCACAGAGTACACGGAGTACACAGAGTCTCACAGGTCTTTAATCTCTTGTTACAGTATTTTAGAGAAAACGAATTTCTCTGTGTACTCCGTGTACTCTGTGGTGAATCCTGTGGTGGATTCTATATTTATGTGCAAATAAAGCAATAGTGTATTACATTCTTGTTTCAAAACGTTCGATATTCCGCCTTGTAACATAAATGTAACATCTTTGAAACACTTCCTTCAAACGGTATTCACACATCCTTAATACTTACTCTGTTTCTTTGCATCATGAAAATCAGATGGTATGAAAAAGGTTTTTGAAAGGATTATAGAAGGAATTTTGACCTGTAGCGGATTTGTAACGAGTATTACGATCCTGCTGATTGTGCTTTTCCTTTTTACAGAGGCATTCGGGCTGTTCAGCAGTAAGGTTATCGAAGAAGGGTATGTGCTGGCACTGAACAAAGATAACAAGGTCAGTGAACTGACACCGATGCAGATTAAAGATGTTTTTGATGAAGAGATCACCAACTGGAAAGAACTGGGAGGTGAAGATCTGCCGATCCGGGTGTTCCGTCTGGAAGACATCACGCATTACTACTCGGAAGAAGAACTGGGAGAGGCATACGAAAATGCCGGGGCAAAGATTATGGAGTTGATTCAGAAGACGCCCGGGATCGTAGCTTTTATTCCTCAGAAGTTTGTAACTCAGCCGGATGCGGTGCATTTTATAAAGGATAATACCATTTCCGTGAAAGATGTGTTTGCCGGAGCGGAATGGTTTCCCACGGCAACACCGGCACCCCTGTTCGGCTTTCTGCCGCTGATTACCGGTACGCTTTGGGTGAGCCTGTTTGCCATATTGATTGCTTTGCCGTTCGGGCTGTCGGTGTCGATCTATATGTCCGAGGTCGCCAACCCGAAAGTGCGCGGTTGGCTGAAGCCGGTCATCGAGTTGTTGAGTGGTATTCCTTCGGTTGTATATGGTTTTTTCGGGTTGATCGTGATTGTGCCTCTGATTCAGAAGGTATTCGATTTGCCGGTAGGTGAGAGTGGACTCGCCGGAAGCATAGTGCTTGCCATTATGGCATTGCCCACGATTATAACGGTGACTGAAGACGCGATGCGTAATTGTCCCCGTGCGATGCGTGAAGCGAGTCTGGCACTCGGGGCTTCACAGTGGCAGACCATTTATAAAGTGGTGATCCCTTATTCTATTTCAGGCATTACTTCGGGGGTGGTGCTCGGCATCGGACGTGCCATCGGCGAGACGATGGCTGTTTTGATGGTAACCGGAAATGCGGCCGTGATTCCGACTACGATTCTCGAACCTTTGCGTACGATCCCCGCCACCATTGCGGCCGAACTTGGAGAGGCACCGGCAGGGGGACCACACTATCAGGCTCTTTTCCTTTTAGGAGTCGTGCTGTTCTTCATTACATTAATCATCAACTTTAGCGTGGAGTATATTTCATCTAAGGGCGTAAAACGTAGTAAGTAATATGGAAATACTGAATAATACAAAAGCTAAAAGGCGTTCACAGGGCATCGCTTTCGGCATATTCCGGTTGCTGAGTTTATGCATTGTGCTGATTCTGTTTGCGATTTTAGGGTTCATCATTTACAAGGGTATCGGTGTCATCAGTTGGGATTTCCTTACATCGGCACCTACCGACGGGATGACGGGAGGAGGTATCTGGCCGGCTATCGTGGGCACATTCTATCTGATGACAGGCAGTGCGCTCTTTGCATTTCCGGTGGGAGTGATGAGTGGAATTTACATGAACGAGTATGCGCCGAAAGGAAAACTGGTGAGGTTTATCCGTGTGATGACCAATAACCTGAGCGGCATTCCGTCGATTGTTTTCGGCCTCTTTGGTATGGCTTTGTTCGTTAATTATATGGACTTCGGAGATAGTATTCTGGCCGGTTCATTGACATTGGGCCTGCTTTGTGTACCTTTGGTGATCCGTACCACGGAAGAGGCGCTGAAGGCGATACCGGACAGCATGCGTGAGGGAAGCCGTGCATTGGGAGCTACCAAGTTACAGACCATCTGGCACGTGATTCTGCCTATGGGGATGCCGAATATCATAACCGGACTGATCCTTGCCTTGGGACGTGTGTCGGGAGAAACGGCCCCGATCCTGTTCACGTGTGCGGCATATTTTCTTCCGCAGTTGCCGACAAGCATTTTAGACCAGTGTATGGCGCTGCCCTATCATTTGTATGTGATATCGACCAGTGGCACGGATATGGAGGCACAGTTGCCTTTGGCTTACGGGACGGCTTTGGTATTGATTGCGATCATACTCCTGGTGAACCTGCTGGCCAATGCTTTACGGAAGTATTTTGAAAAGAAAGTAAAAATGAATTAGTGACGGAGTACAACAAAAAATATGGATACAACAGTGAAAATTGATGCGCGTGACGTGAATTTCTGGTATGGTGATTTCCATGCACTGAAGGGAATCAGTATGCAGATTGAAGAAAAATCTGTAGTCGCGTTTATAGGTCCTTCCGGATGTGGAAAATCTACTTTTCTGCGTCTTTTCAATCGTATGAACGATTTGATCCCTGCCATTCGCCTGACGGGGGAAATCCGTATAGATGGTGAAAATATCTATGACAAAGGAGTGCAGGTAGACGAACTTCGTAAAAACGTAGGCATGGTGTTCCAGCGTCCTAACCCTTTTCCGAAAAGCATTTTCGAGAATGTAGCTTACGGATTGAGGGTGAACGGAGTGAAAGATAATGCTTTTATCCGGCAGCGGGTGGAGGAGACCCTGAAGGGTGCCGCCCTTTGGGATGAAGTGAAGGACAAACTGAAGGAATCGGCTTATGCTCTATCCGGCGGACAACAGCAACGCCTTTGTATCGCCCGTGCGATGGCTGTATCTCCTTCGGTGCTGCTGATGGACGAGCCGGCTTCGGCACTCGACCCTATTTCGACGGCAAAGGTGGAAGAATTGATTCATGAACTGAAAGAACGGTATACCATTGTGATTGTGACGCACAACATGCAGCAGGCCGCCCGTGTCAGTGATAAGACGGCATTTTTCTATATGGGACAGATGGTGGAGTTTGGCGATACAAAGAAGATCTTTACGAATCCGGAGAAAGAAGCCACCCAGAATTATATTACCGGACGATTCGGGTAACCTGTGATTTTTCGGCGCAGATCGTCGAAACATGGTTTTATATTGTATATTTGCTTAATAATTAATTTAATACATAGAGTATGGTGAAGTTTATAGAATCAGAACTTGTTCTGCTGAAAAAGGAAATAGACGAGATGTGGACATTGGTTTACAATCAGCTGGATAGAGCAGGAGAGGCTGTACTGACACTGGATAAGGAACTGGCCCAGCAGGTGATTGTCCGTGAGCGCAGAGTGAATGCTTTTGAGTTGAAGATAGACAGTGACGTGGAGGATGTGATTGCCTTGTATAATCCGGTCGCTATCGATCTTCGCTTTGTGTTGGCTATGTTGAAAATCAATACGAATCTGGAACGTTTGGGCGACTTTGCCGAGGGAATCGCACGTTTTGTGCTGAAGAGTGAGGAGCCTATTCTGGATGGAGACTTACTGAAACGCCTTCGTCTGGAAGAGATGCAGAGACAGGTGCTTTCTATGCTCGAGGTGGCCAAACGTGCGCTGAACGAAGAAAGTCTCGAACTGGCAACTTCCGTATTCGCTAAAGATAATTTATTGGACGAGATCAATGCCGAAGCTACAGCGATATTGGCTGATTATATCAGAGAGCATCCCGAAAGCACGCTGTCTTGCCTGAATCTGGTAGGGGTATTCCGTAAGCTGGAGCGTTCTGGCGACCATATAACGAATATTGCCGAGGAAATTGTCTTTTTCATAGACGCTAAAGTCTTGAAGCATAGTGGCAAGGTAGAAGAGCATTATCCCGATAAATAATAAATCGCAAATTTTTAAACAAAAATTAGTGCTACTTAAAAAAATGTCATATATTTGTCTCCTGTAACGGTTCGGTTACAGGAGTTTTTTTTGAAATGATAATAAATCCAAAGAAAAATCAAAAAGATGTTATATGACATGTTTTTATATTTGGTTCATAACGAGAAAAGCACCTATATTTGCACCGTTATCCTGAAAACAATCTTTTTACCTTAAAAAAAAACTAATACCTATTGAAAACTGAAAAGCGGGGCTTTGTGAAAAGCCCCGCTTTTTTATGTTTATTCACTCACTCTCTCCCATTTTCTTTGTATCTTTGACCCCCGTTGATGCGCGTATGCATCTTTTTGAATGGTAAATCCTAATATTAAAAATAGAACTATGTTTTCCGGAATCGTAGAAGAGTACGCTACCGTTGTAGCACTGGTGAAAGACCAGGAGAATATACATTTCACACTGAAGTGTTCGTTTGTAAACGAGTTGAAGATAGATCAGAGTATCTCGCACAATGGAGTCTGTCTGACTGTGGTCAGCATGACGGAAGATACCTATACAGTGACTGCCATGAAAGAGACACTGGACCGTTCGAACCTCCGGTTGCTGAAGGTGGGGGACAAGGTGAACGTGGAACGCAGTATGATGATGAACGGACGTCTGGACGGACACATTGTGCAGGGACATGTGGATCAGACTGCCGAATGTATCGGTATAAAAGATGCGGACGGAAGTTGGTATTTCACGTTTAAATATGCTTTCGACAAGGAAATGGCTAAACGTGGCTACATCACCGTAGATAAGGGATCGGTAACGGTGAACGGTGTCAGTCTGACGGTATGCAATCCGACAGACGATACTTTCCAGGTAGCGATTATTCCATATACTTACGAGCATACCAATTTCCATACTTTTGAGGTAGGCAGTATTGTGAACCTTGAATTTGACATCATCGGCAAGTACATCAGCCGGATGATTCAATATAAATAGCAGGACCAGGTATGAATGACTTTCTGCAATTGGTAAATGCCCGGCAGAGTGACAGGGCCTATGATAAATCACGTCCTGTGGAACCGGATAAGCTGGAACGTATCCTCGAGGCAGGACGTTTGGCACCTTCCGCATGCAATGCGCAACCATGGAAGTTTGTGGTAGTAACCGATCCGTTATTGGCGGAGAAGGTTGGCAAAGCTGCTGCGGGGTTGGGAATGAATAAATTTGCTAAAGATGCTCCTGTGCACATACTGATTGTAGAAGAGTCGGCTAACATAACGTCCAGGCTGGGCGGCAAACTGAAAGGGAAGCATTTTCCGCAGATCGATATAGGCATTGCGGTTGCGCACATTGTGCTGGCTGCCGAAAGCGAAGGGTTGGGATCGTGCATACTCGGCTGGTTTGACGAGAAAGAGGTGAAGAGCCTGACCGGCATTCCGTCTTCGAAACGTGTGTTGCTGGATGTGCTGATTGGCTATCCGGTGAAGGAGAAACGGAAAAAGATCCGAAAAGAAAAGGAGAAAGTTGTTTCTTATAACAGCTATTAATGAACTGAATAATCTCTGATTCACCGACCCGAACACCCCCGTCCAGAACCGCATTTCAACCGGGACGGACCGTCGAGAACCCGCTGCAACCGGGACTACGGTTGCCGGAACCGTCACCGTGGGGAGCGGTGGAAGTCACCGTGAAACGTGCTGCCAATGGGCGTTTCACCGTAACACGGTGCTAAGAAAAGAATATATTAAAAGAGAAAGAAGAAGAAGGAGAAGAAGAGAAAGCAGAGCTACTCCCGATCCTCCTTCCACCTCAAGCACGGAACGTCGTGTGTAGCACCCCGTTTGGGGGAAGTGAACGGAATGACGGCATCATCGGAGGTTAATGGCGGCAGGGTGAACGGCCTCTGCCGGCAGGAGACATTCACCACAGAGGACACAGAGTTTAATTAGCTGCGCTCAATCTGTTTTCAGACAAAAGAACAAACGAACACATAAAGAATCATCTGCCCTTTTGTTCTTATGTCTAAAAAAACTCTGTGTACCCTGTGTCCTCTGTGGTGAGCTACAAGTCTTTCAGCAGTACTTTGCTTGCCTTTTTATAATATTCCTCCCTTGAGTCGAGTAATACTTTCCACTGTTCGCTGAATTCCTCGTCTTTATCCACTTTGAAGTCTTCTGAGCCGTATGTATCCAGCCGGTCGAGCAGTAAAGCGACGTTCAGTTGATTGATGTCGATGGAAGGCTGATATGCGATGTCTTCACTTTTCTGATCGGTCACAACTTCGTGGATCAGATGAATCTCTTGCAGTTGATAGAGTATCTGGTTGGTCAGCCGGATAGGGATGCGATGCTCTTCGGATATCTCTTCGGCGGTGTAAGGCGTTTCATTGTTTTCAAAACGTTTGGCTATAAGAGACATTATCAGGATAGAGATGAAGTCCCGGTAACGGCGGCTGATATTCTGCGTGTCTCTGTCGAAACTGAAGTTACGGATATTCTGTCCGGCGTATGTCAGTTCGGCACCGAACAGGCAGATGGTCCATGATATTTGCAGCCATAACAGGAACATCGGCAGGGCGGCGAAACTACCGTAAATGGCATTGTACTTGGACACCCACAACTGGCTGCTGATGTACAGGAACTGAAATGCCTGGTAAGCGGAACCGGCAAGGATACCGGAAATCAGCGCATGCTTGAATTTTACCTTCGTATTGGGCATGAAGATGTAGAGTCCCGTAAACATCAGCCAGGTCAGCACGAACGGGATCAGGCGGATCAGGAATTTCAGGATAGGAGCAAGCAAAACAAAATCCGCCATACTCTTCAGCATAGTGCCCACAAAGATGGAAAGACCTCCCGATACCACGATCAGGATCGGCATCAGCAGGAACATTGAAAAATAATCGGTGATTTTGCGGTACATGCTGCGTCCTTTTTTCACTTGCCAGATGCGGTTGAAGGTGATTTCAATGTTACTGACCAGATTGAGCACGGTCCACAACAACATGACCAGACCGACTCCGATAAAAATACCGTTTTTGGTTTGTGACAGATACGAGTCTACGAATTGCAGGATAACATCCGTCGCTTCGGTGGAACCTCCGAAACCATCACGAAACTGGCTTTCCATCAAAGTGGAAACACCGAATCCGCGTGCAATGGCAAAGACGATGGCCAGGATGGGCACAATGGCGAGCAGTGTGCTGTAGGTCAGTGCTGAGGCTTTGTTTACGATGCGGTCTTTGTTGAAGCGGTTGACGCAGAGATAGATCGTTTTGATGATATTGTATATCGAGAACTTGGTGCGGGTGACTTCGCTTTCCGTAATCCGCCAGATATCATAGGTAATGAATTTCCATATATCGGAGAGACGCTGATTCATAGGTCTGTTATTTGAAATTAAAAAAAAGAAAAGCAGTCAGCCTGTAAGCCGAGTTCTGTACCCTGAATAAATCAAGGTGCCTGTCATTTATCTGAGTGGGGTGTCACCACACCACTTTAGCGGTCTACCCTCCGACATGGAGCGAGCAACTCTCATAACGCCGGTTTACATGACCTTACAACTCCTAAGACGTACAGCCCGACATGTCACCATGCGGCTGGTGGGCTCTTACCCCACCTTCTCACCCTTACCTCTCCCCGAAAGGAGCGGCGGTTATTTTCTTCTACGTTACTCTACCCTCGCGGACAGCTTTCTGTTAGGAAGTAGGATGCTCTGTGTTGCCCGGACTTTCCTCCTGTACCGAAATACACGCGACAGACCGGCCAACTGCTTTGGTCAGCAAAAGTACAAGAATTATTTTGTTTGAGCAAACGGAAGGGAGGATTAGTTCGGTTCACCACAGAGGACACAGAGGGCACAGAGTTTCACGAATGACATAAATTCACCACAGATTACGCAGATTATCACAGATTAATAATTTATTTTACTGAGAGTTAAATTAAAATATCTGTGTTAATCCGTGTAATCTGTGGTGAACTCAAAACTCTGTGGAACTCTGTGCTACTCTGTGGTGAACATCGTGTGACTCAATTTCAGTTCTTATTCTTAATATTTTTGAAAAAATATATCTAAAACGGAAATAGTTTCTATCTTTGCTAAAAATGTAACCCCCAAATTTTTCTTTCATGAAGAATATGATCCCCTTTGTATCGCTGCTTCTGGCAGTGTCCGCCTGTACAGGTATTCCTGAGAACAAGAAAAACGCACTTCCCCAAGATGTAGAACTGTTGTCCGGTGAAGTTCGCAACCGATTCATTCCCGATAAGCGTGTCATCCTTTGGGATGTGGATTACGATGTATCCGGAAAGACGATTACCGTAAGGGGGGCGACTACCTCAGCGGAAGCTAAGTCGGCTTTGTTATCGGGACTGGAAGAGAAGGCTTATGAAGTGAGGGACAGCCTGCAACTGGTTCCGGACAGCGTGGCCCTGGAAGGAAAGATGTACGGCATTGTCAATCTCTCTGTATGCAATATGCGTGTAGAGGATGATTTCTCTTCGGAGATGACTACCCAGGCATTGATGGGAATGCCCGTTAAAGTGTTGCAACATCGCAACTGGTATCGCATCCAGACACCTGATAATTATATCGCATGGGTACACCGGGTAGGAATCCATCCGGTCACCAAAGCTGGGCTGGATGCCTGGAACAAGGCAGATAAAATTGTAGTGACGTCGCATTATGGGTTCACTTATCAGCAGCCGGATGAAAAGTCTCAATCCGTGTCGGACGTGGTAGCCGGAAACCGCCTGAAGTACGAAGGTACGCAAGGCGGATTTTATAAAGTCTCTTATCCGGACGGTCGGCAGGCTTATATCTCACGATCGATATCGATGCCCGAAAAGGAGTGGCGTGCTTCTTTGAAGCAAGACGCTTCAAGCATTATCCGCACCGCTTATACAATGATGGGGATTCCTTATCTATGGGCGGGCACTTCCTCGAAGGGAGTCGATTGCAGCGGCTTTGTACGTACCGCCTTATTTATGCACGATATCATCATTCCCCGTGATGCCTCTCAACAGGCTTATGTGGGCGAGCATATCGACATTGCTCCTGACTTCGGTAATGTTCAGCCGGGAGATTTGATTTTCTTCGGGCGGAAGGCCACTGCCGGGAAGAAAGAGCGTGTGGTTCATGTGGCCATTTATCTGGGTGATAAAAAGTTCATTCACTCACAAGGCGATGTCCATGTCAGCAGTTTCGATCCGTCGGATGCCGATTTTGATGAGTATAACCTGAATCGCCTGCTGTATGCAGTCCGTGTGTTGCCATCTATAAATAAGGAGGCAGCCTTAAACACCACCGTTACGAATCCGTATTATAACTAAACTCAAAATAGATATGCAAAACCGAAGAGATTTCCTCAAGACCGCTGCTTTTGCCGCCATAGGTTCGGGGCTGTCATTGCAAGGTGTTTTTGCCGGCGAGAAGAGCCCCGCTTCATTTGCGATCAACAAACTCGGTCTGGGAGCAAAGCTGAAATTGCGCTTTTTCCCTTACGAGCTGAAACTGAAACATGTGTTTACGGTGGCTACTTATTCGCGAACCACCACTCCCGATGTGCAGGTAGAGATAGAATATGACGGAGTCATCGGTTATGGCGAGGCTTCGATGCCTCCTTATTTGGGACAGACGGTAGACTCGGTGATGGCTTTTTTGAAGAAGGTCGATCTGGAGCAGTTCGACGATCCGTTCCGGCTGGAAGATATACTGGCTTATGTAGACGGTATCACTCCGGGAGATACGGCTGCCAAAGCTGCCATAGACATCGCGTTGCACGACTTGGTGGGTAAACTTCTGGGAGCACCCTGGTACAGGATCTGGGGGTTGGATAAGGCTAAAGCACCTTCGACCACTTTCACGATAGGCATCGATACCCCCGAGGTGGTACGTGAAAAGACCCTTGAGGTGGCCGGGCAGTTCAATATCCTCAAAGTGAAGTTAGGGCGTGAGAATGACAAACAGATGATTGAAACGATCCGTTCGGTGAGCGATCTGCCTATTGCGGTCGATGCCAATCAGGGGTGGACGGATAAGAAATATGCATTGGACATGATTCAGTGGCTGAAAGAAAAAGGAATTGTAATGATTGAACAGCCTATGCCCAAAGCACAGTTGGACGATATTGCATGGGTGACCCAGCATAGTCCGTTACCTGTTTTTGCCGACGAATCTTTGCAACGGCTGACTGATGTGGCAGGATTGAAGGGAGCCTTTACGGGGATAAACATCAAACTGATGAAGTGTACCGGTATGCGGGAAGCCTGGAAGATGGTTACGTTGGCGCGTGCATTGGGAATGAAAGTGATGGTAGGCTGTATGACGGAAACTTCGTGCGCGGTCTCTGCCGCCGCACAATTCTCTCCGGCCGTTGATTTTGCCGATCTGGACGGAAACTTGCTGATAGCGAACGACCGCTTCAAAGGGATGGAGGTTGTAAAAGGCAAGATCATGCTCAACGACCTTCCGGGAATTGGTGTGGTTAAATTATAAGAATATATAATATAGTATGAAGTCAGAAAAGAGTTATCAACAGAAGCCATTTCATACCATTCAACAAAAATTGAATAGGGGTGATAGGAGCTATATGAACGATAATCGTCAGTCGTTCGCTAAATTAGCATCAATGAAAGAGGCCATTTTACAAGGTCGTTTCCTTAATTCTACTACTTTGAGAAATAATATCCTTGGATTAACTGTAGCTTATCAGGCGCATCACATTATTCCGAGTCAAGTCATTGAAAATAAATTGCCGCCGAACATAAGCAACCAAAATAAAGAGGTGATAGGTAAATACTATGACCAAGCATGGAATGGGATAGCACTACCTAGTGCTGATGCAAATGCTACTGCTTTACTTCCATCACATAGAGGTTTCCATTCTCAATATAATAGAGCTGTAGATGCAGCTTGGGGTACACAGGGCATTATGCCTCATCCCAACATCAATTTTAATACAATAATAACTCAGCCCGGTGTTCAAAATGCAGCTCATAAACTTGTATAATATAAAAATATGAAACGCCTTATTTATATTTGTATTCTTTTTGTTTGCCTTTCAGCCTGTACTTCGCGGCAGGCTCCCAAGCCTTACAACTGGGCCGATGACTTGCACCAACGGTTGCTGGCGGACTTCTGTCTGACCGAATCTCAGGTGAAAGACTATATCCGCAAATACATTCCCGACGTGACCGACGAACAGATGCGCCAATGGGAAGAGAGCAAAGCGCTTGAATGCCGGATGATCGACGGGGAGAAACGTTATTTCCGCAATGCCGGTCCCAACCTGTTCCGGATAGACTCTGCCTGCTGTGCCGTCAAAATGGAGAAAGAAGGCACTTCACTGAGCACGAGCGAACAAGTCAATAAAGAACATCTGCCCGAAGTGATGGCCGCTGTCAGGAAAGAAAGAACGCCTGTCGTGCAGCCCAAGCGGATGCGGGTCACCTACACGCTGACGGTGGACAGCAACGCGGTTCCTGCCGGAAAAACGATCCGCTGCTGGCTGCCCTATCCCCGTACGGATCAGGCCCGTCAGCAAAACGTGAAACTGATACGTACCAGCGAGCTCCGCTATACATTGGCTCCGCCTTCATGCCGGCACAGCACCCTCTATATGGAGAAGCAGGCCATTCCCGGTGAGCCGACGGTCTTTTCGGAAACCTTTGAGTATACCTCGTGTGCCGAATGGCATCCGTTGAAGCCCGAAAATATACTGCCTTATGATACTGTCGGTGCTCTTTATAAAGAATATACTGCCGAACGGGACACACATATCCGTTTTTCACCCCGTATCAAAGAGCTGGCTGCCAATCTGACAGCCGGTGAAACCAATCCTTTGTTGAAGGCGCAACGCATTTTTCGTTGGATAAACGATCATTTCCCCTGGGCCTCGGCCCGCGAATATTCCACTATTGAGAATATTCCGGAATATGTGCTCGACAATCGTCACGGCGATTGTGGCCAGGTGAGCCTGTTGTTTATCACCCTCTGTCGTTGCAGTGGCATTCCTGCCCGTTTCCAGAGCGGCTTTATGATGCATCCCCGTGCATGGAACCTGCACGATTGGGCGGAAGTCTATTTCGAAGGCGCGGGCTGGGTGCCGGTAGATCAATCATTCGGCATTCCCGCATTTGCCGGCAATCCCGAAGAAAAGATGTTCTTTCTGGGAGGTATCGATTCCTGGCGTATGATAGTCAACAGTGACTATTCCATGCCGTTGGTTCCCGAGAAGAAATATCCGCGTAGTGAAACGGTTGATTTCCAGCGTGGGGAGGTAGAGTGGGAAGGGGGAAACCTGTACTTCCCGCAATGGAGTTATCATATGGATATAGACTACTTGAATTATTAAGTTCATTCTCCATAAAAGGCTTAAGCGTTTTCCGAAAAGACTTAAGTGTTTCTCAAAAAGACTTTGGTCTTTCGAGGGAAACGCTTAAGTCTTTTTTCTGCCTTCTAAATACTTGTGTGTCATGCAACGAATGCTAATTTGTCAGTCTCTGCCGTTAACCGCTGTTAAGCTCTGCAGATTCACTGTTAAAAGAGAACAAAAAAGAGTGACAAGGAGAATAACAGAATGATTTTTGTCGTTATTTTAACGTCGTAAATGTTAAATGAAAGTAGAATATTAACAATTAAATGAATAAAAAGAATAGTATGAAACAGACAACAAAAAACATTCTTGGGGTAGGAGCGGTTGTTCTTCTCAGCGCAGGAGTTGCCGGAGTGACAACGTATACGATGTTGAAACCGGAAAACAGAGACAGCCTGTCGTTCAGCGAACAGTTCCGCCAGAATCCCAATGCCCGCTTGGCTGCTTATGACGCCATTAATGCACAGCCTGTGGATCTGACGCAGGCAGCAGAAAATTCGCTTCATGCTGTGGTACATATAAAATCGACTCAACAAGCTAAAGAACAAACAGTCACCGTGCGAGATCCGTTTGCCGAGATCTTCGGAGATATTTTCGGTAATGGAGGCAGACAGCAGCGCCGTGTGCAAACCCAGCCGCGTGTCGGTTTCGGTTCGGGAGTCATCATTTCGAAGGATGGCTATATCGTAACCAACAACCATGTGATTGACGGGGCGGACGAGATTGTTGTGAAGTTGAATGACAACCGTGAGTTTAAAGGCCGTGTGATCGGTACCGACCCGAATTCGGATCTGGCTTTGGTCAAAATCGAAGGAGATGATTTTCCGACCGTTCCTATCGGCGATTCGGATGCCCTGAAAGTGGGAGAGTGGGTCTTGGCGGTAGGTAACCCCTTCAACCTGACTTCGACTGTAACCGCAGGTATTGTCAGCGCCAAGGCACGTACTTTGGGCGTATACGGTATTGGCGGTGTGGAGTCGTTTATCCAGACAGACGCCGCTATCAATCAGGGAAACAGTGGTGGAGCTTTGGTCAATGCAAAAGGTGAGTTGGTAGGTATCAATGCCGTTCTTTCTTCACCCACGGGTGCTTATGCCGGATATGGTTTTGCCATTCCGACGAGCGTGATGACCAAAGTGGTCAGTGACCTGAAACAATACGGAACCGTACAGCGTGCATTGCTGGGAATCAAGGGTACTTCTCTCGCGGGTGACGGCGACATGATGTCCGACCAGCCGATTGACAAGTCGGGAGCTACTTTGGCCGATAAACGCAAAGAATTTGGCGTTGTAGACGGCGTGTGGGTTCGTGAGATTGTGGATGGCGGTTCTGCTGCCGGTTCCGATATCAAGGTGAACGACATCATCATCGGCATCGATGGCAAGAAAGTACAGAACTTCGCCGATTTGCAGGAAGCCATTGCACAGCATCGTCCGGGTGATAAAGTTACCGTGAAGGTGATGCGTGACAAGAAAGAAAAGAATATCGACGTAACGTTGAAGAATGAACAAGGTACAACAAAGATTGTGAAGGATGCAGGTATGGAGATTTTGGGTGCTGCCTTTAAGGAGTTGCCGGACGACTTGAAGAGACAACTCAATCTCGGATACGGCTTGCAGGTGACCGGAGTGACTTCGGGCAAGATGGCGGATGCCGGTGTACGAAAGGGCTTCATCATCCTGAAAGCCAACGATCAGCCGATGCGTAAAGTCAGCGATCTTGAAGAAGTGATGAAAGCTGCTGTGAAATCACCGAACCAGGTGCTCTTCCTCACAGGAGTATTCCCTTCAGGAAAACGCGGATATTACGCTGTAGACTTGACTCAGGAGTAAATTAGCTGAAAGCTGCTGTGTGGTGAGTATGGTCACACCAGCGAATCGTCTGCCGAAAAAAGTAATTGGTAGCTTAATAATAGCTAAGGAAATCGAAAAGAGAGTGCCGGCAATCAACCAGTCGACACTCTTTTTGTTTGTAGTAGTAGATAATAATGGTGAAAAAGTTGTGGAAATTTATACGTTAACAAATAAATTGTCGTAACTTTGCACTCCAAATCTGTTTTATAAGAATGAGACAACTAAAGATTACCAAAAGTATCACTAACAGAGAGAGCGCTTCTCTTGACAAGTATTTGCAGGAAATCGGTCGCGAGGACCTTATTACTGTGGAAGAAGAAGTGGAACTCGCTCAACGCATTCGTAAGGGTGACCGTGTAGCATTAGAGAAACTGACACGTGCCAATCTTCGTTTCGTCGTATCCGTAGCCAAGCAGTACCAGAACCAAGGTTTGAGTTTGCCCGACTTGATTAATGAAGGCAATTTAGGACTGATCAAAGCTGCCGAGAAGTTTGATGAAACACGTGGTTTTAAGTTTATCAGTTATGCTGTATGGTGGATTCGCCAGTCTATTTTGCAGGCATTGGCAGAGCAATCCCGTATCGTTCGTCTTCCGTTGAACCAGGTTGGTTCGCTGAACAAAATCAGCAAGGCCTTCTCTAAGTTCGAACAGGAGAACGAGCGTCGTCCGTCTCCCGAAGAGCTGGCAGGTGAACTGGACATTCCGGTTGACAAGATCTCCGATACGCTGAAAGTATCCGGCCGTCATATTTCGGTGGATGCTCCTTTCGTTGAAGGAGAAGACAACAGCCTGCTCGATGTGTTGGTGAACGATGATTCGCCCATGGCAGATCGCTCTCTGGTTAATGAGTCTCTTGCGAGGGAAATTGATAGAGCTCTTTCTACGTTAACCGATAGGGAAAAAGAAATCATACAGATGTTTTTCGGTATCGGACAGCAGGAAATGACATTAGAGGAAATCGGCGACAAATTCGGCTTGACCCGTGAGCGTGTGCGTCAGATTAAGGAAAAAGCAATCAGAAGATTAAGACAAAGTAATCGTAGTAAATTGCTCAAATCTTACTTGGGATAAGCAAGATATATCAGTTTCCGAAAAAGTATTTAAAAAACGCTTCATCTTTTGATGGGCGTTTTTTTTTGTTATCTTTGCGAAGTTAAAATAATAACAGAATATGAAATACGTAAAAATACTGTTTGCCGTAGCGTTAGTGTTTACATTGTGCTCGGCGTTTTCGTTGAAAAAAGGAGAACATAAGCCCGTTTATGCTTTTGGAGTATCGGCGTCATTTACCGATACAGTGGTATACTACACCGAGATTCAGGTACTCGATAGCGTGGCGCTGGATAAAAACGGATTTCTGCCGCATAGAGAGATATACAGCTATCAACTGAAAAACTATCTGGAGATTGATAAAGGGCAGTCCAACCGTACTTGCATGATCTACTTCTCGGAGAATCAGAAGAAACTTGAAAAGGAAGCTGCAAAGGTATTGGGCAAATATAAAAAGAATAAATCGGTGGCTCTTGAGAAAATAGATATCCAAAGTTTTAAATTCACTAAACCGGAAGAATAACTTAAACGTTATATAAGAAGGGGATGCTTAGAAGCTCCTGATGGAGGAGCTTCTAAGCATCCTTTTTTTTAGGTTTTAAATTCAATACAGATATGAAATCAAAAATGATTCTTTTTTTTGTAAGTTTTGTCATGTTGTTCAGCGCTTGCCGGAATGAAGATGAACCTACTCTTCCGGCGTATGGTTCGCGTACGGTTTTAATTTATATGATGGCGCAAAACTCTTTGTCTCCATTTGCCCGGCTGGATATGGAAGAAATGATAAAAGGAATGAAGCAGGTGGATGCAACGTCTAATAATCTGTTGGTTTATATCGATGACTATTCGGCTCCCCGTTTGGTTCGTTTGGGTAAAAACAGTAAAGGGCAGGTTGTGGAAGAAGTGGTTGCCAACTATCCGGAACAGAACTCAACGGATGTGGCTGTTATGAAAAAAGTCATTTCAACCGCTTTCAATACTTATAAGGCAGAGAGTTACGGTATGGGCTTCTGGTCGCATGGAGAAGGATGGATACCCTCGCCGGCCAAAACGCGCTGGTTCGGACAAGACGGCAATGATTATATGAATATAGACGATCTGCACGAAGCTTTGCAGGTGGCTCCAAAGCTTGATTTCTTGCTCTTCGATGCCTGTTTCATGGAGTCGGTGGAAGTGGCTTATGCTTTACGTGACTGCGGTGACTATATGATCAGCTCGCCTACTGAAATTCCCGGTGTAGGAGCTCCTTATGAAGACGTGGTTCCCGCTATGTTTACTGCCGGAAACCCGACCATGAAGATTGTCTCTGCTTATTATACCTACTATGAAAACAGGTATAACGACGGGGTAGGGCTGACTAATGAAAACTGGACCGGTGGGGTTTCGGTGGGAGTCGCAAAAATGAGTGAACTTGAAAATCTGGCAGCTGCCACAGCAAAGATACTTCCCAAATATGTGACGGGAAAGACTGATTTCGATCTTTCAGGGGTGATGTGTTATGACCGGAGGTACCTGGCGTTGTATCATGACCTCGATCAGTATATTTACAAGCTGACAGCCGGTAACAGCGATTATGATGCATGGAAGGCGGCTTTTGATAAGGTAATGGTTTACTGGAAGTCGACTCCGCGCAACTATTCGGCATACGTCGGCATGTTTACCATGGACTCAAAGGCGAAAGGGCTTTCCACCTATATTCCAATGACGAATAGGGAGTCTACCAATACGTCCTACCGGGATACGGGATGGTATAAGGCTTCCGGTTGGGCAGATACCGGTTGGTATAAATAAGCAATAAAAGTGAGGCTGTGTCGAAACTCTTTTTACCACGGAGTAACACAGAGTAGCACAGAGTCTTTTTGCTAATAATCAACAACTTAAAATCGCCTCTGTGTTACTCTGTGGTGAGTTTTGACTCAGCCTCCCTTATGCATTGTGTCAGGTCGGCCACCTGTAACGGTTTTAGTACTTATGGGATGAATTCTCCTTTTGCGGTGATTTTCACTTTTACTTCCAGCTCTCCTTTTTCCAGTTCAACCAGATAGTATTCGCCTGTGGGAGTTTCAAAAAAGTCGGCTTCATCTACGTGATATCCGGCATATTGTGGTGAAGAGGCAATGGCACTGGTCACCTCAACCGGTAGTGCATTCCGGTGTACGTCCCAGGAAGTGTATGCCCATTGGTTGGAGCTGTTGAATACAACCTCTTTGCTGATATTGTTGTGGATAATATCGACTTCTGTCATTCCATGTTCCACTTCAATCTCCGCCAGGCGCGCATTCGGATACTTCTCTTTTATAAAGTTCTCGATGGCTGCGGGGACTTCGGCCGGAAGGTAATTTCCCGAATCATTGTCCGTGTCTGCAACGCTTTTAATCAGGATTCCTTCTGCCGAATAATACAGGTCGAACTCTTGTTTGCCGGATTCTACTTCGATGACATATACGGTTTCCATATCCAGACGTTCCAGCATATCTACATCATCTATTTTCCATTTTGCATATTCACTGCTTTCAAAAGCACTTTTTACCGCTGAGGGCAGAGCCTGATATGGAATGTCGGTTTCTGTCATTTGCCATGTTCCGTCCGAAGTAAACCAAGCAGAGGTTTCATAGTTTTGATGGCGGAAGTCAGCCACATAATAGTTACCTTTTGTTTCCCACTTTTCATTGCTGACTGTCGGGTACTTTGCGGTGAATGCGTTTTTCAGTTCTGCCGGTACATAAGACAGATCATCATCATCGTTATCACAGCTTTGTAATCCCAGGGCACCCAGTGCCAAAAGAAGAAAATACATTTTCAGTTTCATTTCTACTATACTTTTTTTAGTTGTCAATTCATGTTATGCGCATATTGTAATAAAGCGGAATTATACCCGTATATGTGCGTAACATCAGTTATCGATATCGATTAAGTTAAATTTAGAGTCGAATTTTAGTTCCCATCCGTTGGACAGTTTCACTTCGTAATCCGCTTTATCACGTTCTATTTTCAGAATCTTCGCATCCGCATAGTTGGTGGTTACGTACTTCTGGATAGGAGCGGGTATTATGCCCTGTGGCACTACACTGAATTTGCAATTTACTTCAGTCCAGTTTCCTTTCTTGTCGAATTCCACTTTGTTGCCGTCGGTGAAAATGACGTCATAGCTTTTCTGTAAGAAATCGCTTTCAACTTTGGCCATGGCAATGTTGTTGCCGGCAAAATGTTGTTTGATGAACTGCTGTGCCTTCTGCGGCATTTGGCTTACCTGGATAGGTTTATCATCGTCCGCTCTTGCGATGGTTTGCAAAGTGAACAGACATACGAATAAAATAAGTAACTTTTTCATATTCATCCTTTTTTAATGGTTTTTACTGTTAGCAATTAATTTATATTGCAAAGATGAAGGTCGATTCTGAAAAGAATTGGGAATTCTCTCCATTTTGATACTTTTTTCTAAATAAAAGTTCGATTACTCTTGTTCATCCGGTTGAACTTATACTGTATATTTACACAACATTTAACGCTGAGCGGGAAGTCCTTCTCGCAATAGATATGAAAAGATTTTGTACAGGCAGGTGTGCCGGGGAGTCGTATTCACCACAGATTACACGGATTTGTGCAGATGAATGTCGCCGGCTTTCAGTAGATTAAATTCGTTCTGTGTTAATCTGCGTAATCTGTGGTGAAATTGTTCTTCCGCAATTCGAAACAGTGTTCATCTTTCTCAAAATAATACCTGAGTGTGAGATGCTGTAATTTACAGATGGAGTCGGCTATGGCAAGTCCCAGTCCGGTCGAACCTTCCTTTTTGCTTCCCTGATAGAATCGTTCAAAGATATGGGTCGCATCCAGGGGACGGTCTGTGCCGCTATTCCTGAAGGTCATGCTATGGCCGGTTATTTCAATCCGGATATGTCCACTGTCTACGTTGTGTACAAACGCATTTTTGAGCAGGTTCGTTATCAGGGCGACTGCCAGTGATTCATTCATTTCCGCCCGGAATATTCCCTGTTCATCTAACGTCAGCTCAATTTCCCGATAGCCGTATACTTCTTTATAATCTTCTATATATCGCTTGAGCATGCTGTTGAACTCCACCGTTTGGGTCTCGGAGAATTGTCCGTTATCTATTTTGGATAGTAACAGCAGCGATTTATTGAGCTTGGTGATATGCTCCAGAGTCTGGTGCGTTTTTATCAGCTCTTCCAACTGTGCTTCAGACAAGGAGTCGTCTTCCATCAGCATTTCCAGGCGATTCCGGCAGATGGCTAACGGCGTTTGCATTTCGTGTGAAGCATTGCCGATGAATTGCTTTTGTTGTTCAAAAATGTGCTCGCTTCGTTCCGCGTTGCGGATGGCTGCTTCGTTCAGCTTCCTGAACTCCGTAATTTGCGTTTCATTCTTCAAAGGGCGATTGGGACGGCCTATCCTGTAGGCATCCAGCCAGCGCAGCAGATTGTAAAGTGGCTTCATGCTGCGGTGAAATATCCAGATGCAGACAATCAGGATGGTGAGCAGCAGGGCGATGTACAGAAAAATAATCCATCCCAGCATGGCGTCTTTCAGGTCGTCCTTCTCAATCGTCGGTGTCGATACGGTAAGCTCGTAATATTGCCCTTCGTCATCTTTGAATAAGGTGGTCAGTATGCGTGCCGGTTCAGTCTCTTCCTTCTCCACAATATAAACCATGGAGTCTTTGTAGCAGATATCTTCGCGTTCGTCGGCATACTCTTTACTTACTTTTCTAAGATAGTATTGATTGTTCGACCCATTGTTTTTCGAGGGCAGTTCTTCTCCGGCCAGGGCACGGATAATGATGGTTTCCGAGTAATCCTCCAGAGAGTCGTCTACTTCGTCGTTCACTTCATCTATCACGGCTATATAGAAAAATACAGCCCATGCCCCGAGAACAACTGTCAGCATGAGTGCGATGCGGATGATAATACGGTATATCAACTTCATGGAGGTAGAGTCTTTTTTATTCAACAGTCATTTTGTATCCGAATCCATATACAGCCTTAAGTTCTGCCAAGGCACCGGCATCTTTAAGTTTCTTTCTCAGGTTCTTGATTTGCGCATAGATGAAATCAAAATTGTCTACCTGGTCGATATGATCTCCCCACACCGATTCGGCAAGTGTGTTTTTGTTTACCAGTCGTCCGGGACGGTTGGCAAAGTAGAGAAGGATATCATACTCTTTGCGGTTTAATTCTATTTCCTTGTCATCTACGAATACCTGGAATGTATCGGGGACAATACGTATGTTGGCCAGGCGTATGTCCATTTCTCCGTCGCGGCGCTGGCGTCGGATCACACTTTTGATGCGGGCATTTAATTCGGCCAGGTGAAAGGGTTTGGGCAGATAGTCGTCAGCGCCCAGTTCCAGTCCCAGTACTTTATCGTCCAGGGAGTCTTTGGCCGAGATGATAATTACATTTTCCCGTTTATGCATCTTCTTCAGTTGCTCCAGCAGATTCAGCCCATTGCCGTCAGGCAACATAATGTCCAGCAAGACGCAGTCGTAATCGTAGTCCTCTATCTTGCGTAATCCCGACTGGAAGTCTGCGGCAGCTTCCACTACATAGCGTTCTTTTTCGAGCGAACGCTGGATAAGTTCCCTCAGTGAGGGTTCGTCTTCGATTATTAATATTTTCATAGGGCTTTTTATTTCTACCTGCAAAGAAAAGGCTTATTTCTGAAATAAAACTGAAAAGAAAAGCTATTTTATTTTTCTATCTCAACAGAAGTGTCTAATTTTGTTTCCAATAAACAAAAATAACACGAGTATGAATCTCTAATACTATAATTTATCATGTTGACTCAAATTATCAATGGACGCATATTTACTCCGCAAGGTTGGTTGAACGAAGGTTCTGTGTTGATGAGAGATGGAAAAATTCTGGAAGTAACTAATTGCGACCTGGCGCTGATCGGTGCCGATCTGGTGGATGCCAGAGGAATGTATATTGTTCCCGGCTTTGTTTGTATGCATGCCCATGGCGGGGGAGGACACGATTTTACAGAATGTACCGAAGAGGCTTTCCGTACGGCGATAGCTGCACACATGAAGCACGGCGCCACCAGTTTTTTCCCGACACTTTCTTCTTCTCCGTTCTCCGAAATACGCAAAGCTGTAGATATATGCGAAAAACTGATGGCCGAACCCGATAGCCCGATACTCGGCTTGCATGTGGAAGGCCCTTACCTGAACCGTAAGATGGCGGGAGAACAGTTTGCAAACCAAGTGAAAGAAGTCGATGTGGCAGAATACACCTCTTTGCTTGAAAGCACCGATTGCATCAAGCGTTGGGATGCCTCTCCCGAACTGCCCGGAGCACTTGACTTTGCACGTTGTCTGAGGTCGAAGGGTATTGTAGGAGCTGTTTCGCATACGGAAGCCGAATATGATGGCATAAAGGAAGCATACGAGGCAGGATTTACACATGCTGCGCACTTCTACAATGCGATGCCGGGCTTCCATAAGCGTCGCGAATATAAATACGAGGGAACGGTTGAGAGTGTCTATCTGACCGATGGCATGACTATCGAGCTGATTGCTGACGGCATTCATTTGCCTTCCACTATTTTGAAACTGGCTTATAAGCTGAAGGGAGTGGAGCATACTTGCCTGGTGACCGACGCACTTTCATATGCGGCTGCTGAAGGTAAGGCGATCGACGATCCCCGTATTATTATAGAAGACGGTGTGTGCAAGCTTGCCGACCGTTCGGCCTTGGCAGGTAGTATTGCTACCATGGATCAGTTGGTGCGTACGATGGTGAAGGCTGATATTCCCCTGGCAGATGCCATACGTATGGCTTCTGAGACTCCTGCCCGTATTATGGGAGTTTATGACCGTAAAGGATCTCTCCAGAAGGATAAAGATGCAGATATTCTGATCCTGGATCGTGATCTGAACGTCAAGGCGGTATGGGCTATGGGGCAGTTGGTGAAGGAGTCGTAAATAGTTCACTACGGATTATACAAATTTACTGTAGTCCTCTTATGCCGGTTATTTGTAAGAAGGGCTTTCAATAGAAATTGTTAGTGTCGTTACTATTCTTATTCTATTCTTATAAATGGAAGGGGAGGAGGATAAGAATAAGAATAGTAACGACTTACTTTAATCTGTGGTTCAATTACCGTTAATTTTCAACTTCGTCTCTTCTTAAATCGGTATATTTCCTTATTCTCCCTTTTTCTCTGATCACCTCTCAATTTCCTGAAAAACGCCCCTATAGCCTCCTTATACGGCCATCCTTTTACTTTTAAAACCAAGACCCTTTACCTCTAAAATCAACGCTTCCTTGGTTTAAACCAACGAGCCTTTGGTTTAAAAGGTAGGCTTCTCCCGTTTCCATCCCAAATTTTGTTTGTGAAAATATGGTATAACTAGGCTTTCCGGATCGCAAATGTGTTCTTCCGAATTGCATTGGCACTTGCTTTAATTGCACCTATACCTGCTCTGATTGCACCCATATCTGCTTCGATCGCAACTATACTTACTTCAATCGTAACTATCCTTTTCGGTCCGCCGCTTATCCCTTTTCCCGGTAAACATTCCCTTGTCTCTCTATTGTCTTCATCTTCAATCTTTTTCTTCCTTTCGTTTCTTCTCTTCCTATTACCTGATTTAACAGGATGTTAAATCAAGGCTTTTGTCTCCAAATAACAAGTCTTTTCGAAGCAAAAGCCTTGTTATTTCCATCCCTGAAATAAATGTTTTCCCAACCGCATTAACAATGTTAACGCAGGATTCCGTTCAATTCCCGTCTGATTCTTGTTTGATCCTTGTCTGATTACTGTTTGATTCCTGCTCAATTTCCATTCAATCCCCGTATGATTCCTGTTTTAATTTCCGTCCAATCCTCGTCTGATTCCCACCGGCTTTTCAGTTTAATCCCTGTTTGACTCCCATCTGATTCCCGTTCACTCTCCATTCAGTCCCTGTCCAATTCCAGTTTCATCCCCTCCAATTTTCCTCCAATTCCCTATTTTTCTCCGCAATTCCCTCTCCAAAACACTTGTTCCCCTCCCTTTCGTAGCAAATATCCTTTCCGTCCTCTCCGGAAAACTTCCCCCTTATATAATATAATAATGTGTCATTTTCCTTCTTTTCCTTTCCGTTCCCCATAATCCTGTTTTAAAACCTACCTCTCCTTCAGCCCTTTACATCTGAATTTATATTTTTATTCAAAAAACTTCCTTATATATTTGCCTTGTATTGGTAAATCACGTACTTTTGCACCCGCTTTCCAAGAGACGGAGAGCCGATTGAAATTGACATGTTGCAAGTGCGTATTGATTGCCTTAACGAACAACAAAAATAATCTCCTTTTTCTTTGGAGTTTAATATTAAAATTCGTTATCTTTGCAGTCCGATTCGCGATAAAAGGCGTTTATTCCGGTGCCTTTCCCTTTCGCTAAGAGAGTCGGAGAACAGACCGGAAAAACATTTTAAAAAAAAAACTTCCAAAACATTTGGTGTTTTAAAATAAACCTTTTACCTTTGCACCCGCTTTTGAAACGAAGCGCAATCGAAAGAAGCGTTCTTTGAAAAATTGATAAACAATACAAGTAGTACAAGTAAATTTAGAACCGTCAATACTTATTATATAGGTATATGAAAAAATGACCGTCAATAAATTTTCGACATCCTGAACAGAGCTAATATTGTCCCTTATTGGGATATATAACAATACTTTTACAATGAAGAGTTTGATCCTGGCTCAGGATGAACGCTAGCTACAGGCTTAACA
>ERZ773259.103-NODE-103-length-93397-cov-6.747145_pt1 | contig 93397 bp, 72 predicted proteins | sample MGYA00511961_ERZ773259 | MGnify/ENA primary metagenome ERZ773259 (study PRJEB29015, sample SAMEA2737775) | human gut metagenome | biome: human gut; feature: human-associated habitat; material: faeces | place: China | collected 2012 ...
TTTCCGGATAGCGTTTCTTCGCCTGGTCAACCGCCATCTTGTTCAGTGAAGCCACAAAATTGGCCTGCCGTATCGGATTCCATTTTGGGGGTTCAAGAATCACCATCCCATCCTTTCTCTCAGGGATAACCACATATTCATCCTGCACGTTACGGGCGTAATAACACACAAAAGACAAAGCCTCATAGACATTATCCCCCACATGGATACCGATTACCCGTTCTTCAGCCGGTGTACCGGCAAAACACTCCGCAATCTTTTTCATGGTATATCCATGTAACAAGACAGCATCAGAAACCAACAGATAAGCCGGTGCGGTACGCTCTCCTCCTCTGTCGATGGCAGCAAAGACAGAAGGACTCTAACAGAGATGGATAAGCTTTCCTTTCTCTTTCTCCCGTAGGAAAGCAACACATAAACGGTTATCAAAAACCAAACGGGATTCTTTCGTTTCCGGACGAAACTGGAACACGTTCCGCACCTTATCAGGTTTGTGTATATCCACCATCAGATAGCCTTGCCACCCGGACACATGCTTTGTCTTCAATGCAGCTTCGCTTTCCTCCACATCAAAGAGATAAGACAATAGCTTTTCCCGCTTGCAACATACGGAGAGAGAAAACTCATCCTGTTCTTTCATCTGCTGCATATCCAACGAAAGAACAAATGCCAATTGCCAAGGAGCAAGCTCGGAAAAGCCATGCAATTCGATACAAGAAAACGAACCTTTCTCTGGTGAATAAATGATATACCCTCGGCCATATTGTCCGTTTGTCGGAAGGCAGGCCGTTGTCTGCCAAAACGTTTGCCGAGGAAATGGAAAAGACAAGGGACTGCCTGCGACAGGACAGCCAAGTTGTAAAGGAAACGGTAAGACGGCTGGATGAGAGAATGATCCTGTTGAAAAAGGAACCGGTACACAAACTGGTGACCTACCGTCTGGAAAGCGCATCCAAGGCGGTGGTAACGACAGCTTCGGTACTGATCTTGGCACTGGTCGTTTCCGTCTGGACCAACTGCAACCAATACCGAACGAACCGGCTTTTGAAGGATGCCGATTTGAAATACCGTGCCATCAGGATCTGTCTGCCGGGGGATGATCCCGACATCGCTTTCCTTGAGAAACATTTCACCATTGAGCGAGACGAGGAAAAGATCCGGCGTGTGGAAAGGCTGGTGACCGCTTTTGAGGACTCTGTCAGAAACCGCATCCGTAATCATGAAATGCGGCCTACAAGGACAGTCTGGCGCACCAGCTGTTCAAGGAGGCGCAGGAAATCAGAAAGCAACTGGACAATCCTAATTCAAAATGACTGCACTATGGCAACAATCTAGGCATTGCAACTTCTTTTATTTACAGGAAATAAGAAACTTACAAGAATAATTTTTTAGACTGGTAAGATTTGGCAACCGTACCTATTTCTGCGCTTTGCTGTGAGTTGCTTTCATTGTTACTAGTCTTGACACAAAGGTATGAAGATTTTTCTATTCACACACAATCTTCAAAGAAAAAAGAGTGAGAAAAGTGTTACTTATAAATCAATATAAGGTATTTATTTTTATATCTGAATTTATTTGCTCGTATCTTGTTATATAGTAATATTATTGCTTAGTTAATAATTTTTATTGTTTACATACCATTTAACAGTTTCATTTAATCCTTCTTGAAAAGAAACCAATGGGGAATAACCCAATAACTGCTTTGCCTTATCTATTGAAGCAAAAGAGTGGGGTATATCACCAAGTCTATATGCCCCATAAATAGGATTTATATCGGAAATTGAAAAATCGTATTGAACCAAACATGATTTTATTTCATTTGCTAACTTGTTGATGCTTGTTCGCCCTCCACCCGCAGTATTGTAGATTTGGTTTACCGCTTGAGTGTTTGTTGTATTTAATGCAAGCATGTTCATATGAAGCACATTGTCAATGTAAGTAAAATCTCTAGTGTTCAATCCATCACCATTTATCTTTGGCTGCTTGTGATTTAGAAATTGCTTTATAAACAATGGTATTACAGCTGCATACATACTGTTTGGATCTTGTCTTCTTCCAAACACATTAAAATATCGCAGTCCTATATATTCTATTCCATAGGTTTTAGTAAATACATCAGCATATAACTCATCAACATATTTAGTCAATGCATATGGGGATAAAGGTCTTCCGATGTTATCTTCCTTTTTGGGCAAATCAGTATTATCACCATAGGTGGAGCTACTAGCTGCAAATATGAATCTTCTTATATTGCTGTCTCGGGCTGCTACTAACATATTTAGGAATCCACCAATATTTACATCATTGGTAGTTATTGGGTCATTGATACTTCTTGGTATGCTTCCAAGTGCTGCTTCATGAAGAACATATTGAACTCCGTTGACAGCTCTTACGCAAGTCTCGAAATTACGTATATCGCCTTCTATTAGCTTAAAATTTAGTGGATAACCATCAATTAGGTGCTGAATATTACTCATGTGCCCTGTTGAAAAATTATCAAGGCATACAACATCATATCCATTGAGAACTAGATGTTCACAGAGATTTGACCCAATAAAACCAGCACCACCAGTTACTAATATCTTTTCCATAAAATCTCAATTTCAAAACCACTCACTAATATCTCTCTTAGAAACGCCCCAAGGAATTTTTTCCTCTTGATTAGGCAAACAATACCTACAACAAGGGATGGGACGATTTAGAAACTCAACAATTTCTTCAATATCTTTTGCTTTGAAAATGTCGATTGAATTTTTATCAGATGTATCAAACGCATCAGATTTGTAATATTGTTGAAAATATTTTGCCTTAAACGGTACAACGCACGATGATAGTCTGCCATTTTCAAGCACTATACAACGAGCCTTCCAGAAGCAGTTTTTGAAATTTTCTTCAACGTCCTGACTTCCGCTCAAGTCTCTTCTGTTCTTGAACCAGTTTTTATTTTCCTCTCCCTGAGATTTAATTAAATATAATTTCGTGCCAAACAACTTGACTTTGCGATTGATTTCATCCCAATTCAAGTCAATAGGATACATAGTGATACTTATTATCGTATCTGTTTCAGCACATAATTGATAGAACTTATCAGGCATTGAACTTAAAAGCACTCCATTAGTACATAAGTATTTTTCTCCAGTCACATATTTTGCTGTTAAGCGGACAATATCATATAGGCGAGGGTGTAAAAGTGATTCACCACCCATTAGCTCAAAACAATGAATATGACCCTGAAGCAATTCATGAAGACGTTTCAAGTCTCTCTCAAAAGTATTTATATCCAAAAATCCTTTTGGAGCCAATGGGGAGAAATGCCCACAGCATTTACAGTTTAGATTGCAATGGTCAACTATATCTACAATAAATCGAATTTTATCTTTCTCTACAATCATGTTCGTTGCAATTACTTAATAAATGACTTTGTCAAATATAGATTTTAACTTAGGCATCGATTGGATATTTAATATCTGTTCGGGCGGTATATGAGCTTCCTCAGCTATTTTTATTGCATTATTGATATTTTTAAAGCTATTCAATCTATGCGTGTCTGAATCTAACGAAAAGATAATCCCCTTTTTGACAGCATATTCTATATGCTCAGGCGATAGATCCAACCTATCGGGATCTCCGTTAATTTCAATTACAACTGAATTCTCTTTACAGGCATCTATTATCATTTGAATATCCACATAGAGGCCAACCTTTTTTTGATATATTCGTGATTGTGGGTGAGCTAAAATATTGGAATTAGGATTTTCAATGGCTTTAATCAAACGCCTTGTCGCTTCCTTTTTACTCATAATTTCATTCCTATGAGCACCAATAATTAAATAATCAAGTTCCTTGAAAATTCCATAATCCATATCTAAAGTTCCGTCAGCAAGTATTTCACATTCAAGACCTTTTAGTATTGTGAAATTTTCATCCTTAGATAATGAATTTATAATAGAAATCTACCTCATGATTTTCTCCGAGTCAACTCCACCGACACTTGATGAATGATCGGATATTCCGATAAACTTCCGGTTGTGCAACTTAGCTAAATTAGCTATCGCTTCTATTGACAATCTCCCATCACTAAAAGTAGTATGATTATGGAAATTACCCAATATAATTTCATTACAAAATAATTCAATTAGCTGAGTTTGTTTACTGGGTATTGAACGATATTGCAATGGAAAATTCTTTACATCTTGATTTTCCACAAGATAACAGTATAAATTGGCATAATCCTCTCCATATCTATTCGCAGCCACATCAGACTGGAAATAATCTATGAGTTTATTCCTTGACGATATTTGATATTTATTAAAGATAAACTTTAACTCTTCGATCGGGATATACTCGGGCATAATCAGCAACCAAACCCATTTGGGTAAAGATACAATTTTATCCTCAATAAATTGTATTTGTCCGGTTGCAATATATTCATCAATAAACGGTTTTTCCTTATCTGTAAAAATTGTTTTTTTTGTATCATATAACTCTACATCAAAGTTTTCATCACTTATGTTTTTGATTTTATTTAGTACGGAAATTGCGAAATCACATAAGCCTACCTCTCCAGTAAAGCGACTAAGCCTTTGAAGATCTAAAATTTATAGTAGAGTTTTTTCTTTAGTATATTCATTCCTATATCCTGATGTTTTTTATAAATATAGAGTCTTGGGAAAAGACTAAAACATTAAAGCCCTCCAATCCATGTGCAATCTCAAATTTAGGCAATTCGGGTGAAAAAGCGAATCCCACAGAAAAAGGCGATGAATAAACTACATTGTCAATCTGTTTATACATTCCAAAATGAGTATGACCATATAATATCACCTTAACCTTTTCGCTATTTTTAATTATAGCGTTAAACTCTGACCTGTTCTCTAACAACTTCCTATTTAGCCAGCCATCTTGATTAACCGGAGGATGGTGAAGGACTATGGCCACAGGACCATTGTTGGATTTTAGCAGCCTCATAAGGACATCAGGATTGAAATAGCCTCTTGACATATCTGGCACTGCTGAATTGAGCATTATAAAATTCCATCCGCAGAGCTCAAACTTTTCGCAAATTTTGTAGTAAGATGGTTTATATCCTTGATAAAACATCTCTAAATTATCGTGATTCCCTGGGCAACAATATGTCGGAACACCGGTTTCTTCAAAAGCTCTATCAATATATTCATAAGTCCATTTACTGCCATCGTTAGACAAATCTCCACTGACTATAATGCCATCAAGACCATCCAATTCCTTTATCTTTTGGATGGCTTTCTGAAAATGTTCATGGGTATTAACGCCCCATATTTCGGTGCCATTTTCAGTAAGGTGAATATCACTAATATGCACTATCTTCATAATTCTAAGCATTAGCTAATAAATCATCCATAGTTAGTGCACTAACATCAAACTTCTCAAGATCTGCAATCTTAGAAAATAACATTATTCTCTCAACAAGATGGTCATAGTCTTCCGTGAACTCAGGATATTTCAATCTTGCCTCATGCTCTATGGCGTCAAATATTCGTTCTCTATTATTTAGAAGATGCAATGTGGCATATTTCTCCTCGTCCTTAACCAAAGGAGGAATTGAAGCGAGTTCTAATCTCGTACCTTTCGGTATATATACATCTATGACATCTGTGCACGCAAGGGCAAAAGAGTATTGTATCTTACTTTTTAGGATTACTGATTCCAGAGATGTTACAGCTAACGAAACATTTTGAGGAGTTACATAATCATTGAATCGATAAATAATATCACGTAATTCATTAGGTAATTTGCTAAAAGTTTCGGATATAATATTTTGAGGTATTTTTTTATAAAAAGAGGCGGCTATTGCACCCGCTATACTTGCCTGCGTATCTGCATCACCACCTAAAGAGACAGCAAGCCTTACTGCATCCTCAAAATTGTCGGAATGCAAGAAAACTATAATTGCCTCAGGAACACTTCCTTGGCAACTCGAATCAAATGAATATATTTCACGTATTTGATTTAAGTCTCGACTTAAATCATAATTAAAAGTTTTTTCTATATATGCTTTAATATTCTGTTTAGAAAAGCCTTTGTACGCTAAAAACACAGCAACTGCAACAGCCTGTGCTCCTTTAATCCCTTCAAGGTGATTGTGTGTAATGGATGCAGATTGTTCTGCCAGGTTGAGAACATCATGTAAATATTCACATGCCACACCTATACTGCTAACTCTCATTGCAGATCCATTGCCCCAACTGTTATAAGGTTGAGGATTTTCACTTCTAAGCCAGCACTTGAAAGCATGTCCAAATCCTACATTGATATACTTATTTCCCAAAATATGTAATATCGAAGTTAAGTTTTCATTATTATTCATAACCCATTGTGCAACACCTAATGTCATTACAGTATCGTCTGTATATGTACTCTGTTGACTAAATAATGGGAACTCTTTAGTTTTTATTCGAGAGCCATTTAGCTCGTATGGTGAACCTATTATATCTCCGGCAATAGCGCCAATTATAGGTTGCAGATGATTGTTAATCTTTTTTGTCATAACTAAATTTCTCATTAACCTTTTCTCTGACTACTTTAAGAATGCTTTCAATAGCTTCATCATTTCCGGGAAGCATAGTTTCACCTTTCTTTACCTGCATCAATTTATGACAAAGGTCGGCAAAGGCAACCGGACTAATAGACATACAGGCTGGCACAATGGTAGGTATATTCAAATCGTTGATATTGTTAGTTTGTTCAACTTTTCTATATGAACAACCGGAAACGAATGATATAGCCGGGATGCCAAGATATGCAAGTTCACTTAAAGTGTTACGCCCTGACCGTGTAATTACAAGTCCAGCGTTACAGTAATACTGTACGGCAGGTATAATTTCGTCGTGAAGCACAACATTTTCGGAGCTGTTATTTCGATTCAAGACATTGAATATGTTTTGGCTTGAACAAACTATATGCATCGTATATTGCGGAAGTAATGAGGCAACTTTTTGACAAAGTTGTCCGATTGTAATTGTTGAATCAACAAACTGTTGTTCCACATTAACCGTACCTCCGCCAAGTACACAGTATATGTTATTGGTAGGAACATTCTTGACTCCAATTATTTCAGGACGAATAATTGTGCTTATTGAAAGAAACTCATTGTATCTCGAATCCTTATCGATACGTCTTAATCCATGGACTATTGCCAAGTCGCTCAATGAATAAAATTCATTAAAAAAGTCCATAGCCTCTTTATAATTATTAGAATTAACAACATCAGCAGGATTAAGCAATGCTACAACCTTTATGCTCGGATGTGAAATCTTGATTGACTTTATCATCAAGGGCTCGCCATCAACAACAATTAAATCCGGAGTGAACTCTCTAATGCAATTATGGATATATACACCCATTTTATTTGTAGGCAATAAGCCTATTGAACAATAGTCCATAGGAGTTACCTCGTTCAAATTATTATAGCCACGAGAATACAAATACTTGTTGCCTTGTAGATAGCTAATTATTTTAACATCATATCCGTAGCTGTCTCGTAATGTTTCTAAGATAGAAACGCCCGACACAACCCGTCCAAGTCCCGGAAAACCTCTAAGTATGCCTAATATCTTTTTCATGATTCTACAGTTAAAATCTTATAGATTTCCGAGATTGAGTACCTTCTTAATTGATGAGCATCGGCAGACAAAGACGTTCCTCCTTGATTAACTGCAAAAGCATATTTGTAATAAGGTGAAACATATTGTTGAATGTAGGCATTGTTTGCTCCATAAGGATAAGCCAAACAGTCAGACGAGCCAAATAGACTATCTATCTGTTCTTTAGATTGTTTAATTTCATTTTCCAATTCAATATCTGTCAATTTCAAGAAGTTATAATGATGCACTCCATGTGAGGCAATCTCCCATCCTTGATTATTCAAAGTTGAAAGCTCATCCATGTTGAGATGTCTTCTCATCTTGGAGTCTTTATTATTCCATTTATTGTCATGGCCGATTAAAGATGTGCATACAAAAACAGTTGCGCTAAAACCATACTTGGACAATATTGGTAAAGCATGATTATATAATCCGACATATCCGTCATCAAATGTACAGACAATCCAAGATTGTCGTTCCTTAGGAGGCATCGACAAGTAATATCTCATTGAGCACAAGCCCATGCCATGATTATATATGAAATCTACGAACTGCCAGAATACATCTATCGGTGTAGTGATACTGTCATGCACCTCTCCTTGAACATCATGTAAACCAACCGAAAGGATATTATCGCCATCAAAAGCACAACGCACTTCTTTCGATGGTGATTCAAGTAATTTATACCATAGATCTTTAATGGCATTGGAATCAGACGATTTCAGAAGGTTATCTCGAAGCTGTTCGCTTCTGGGCGCAAGTTTTTTATCGTTTATGAGGGCTAAGATACCTTTTAGCATAGAAGCCGGGGTATTATCATCAAAGAAGAACTCGGGGAAATCGCAATGCAATTTCTCAAAGATGTAACCAGTTCTGGTGCTAATGAAGCCTACACCATTTTCTAATGACTCTATGACGGAATTGGGATGGCCTTCACATACAGATGCTTGAACGTACAAATCCCAATTCTTCATTAGCAATGAAAGCTCAGATCTGCTGACACGCCCATAAAAAGTTATATGGTCTGAGATTTCAAAGTTGTTTATAATCTTTATATACGACTCATATAAATCCGCATCAACCTCACCGACTAATTCCAAATTGATCTCAATACCACCTTCCTTTGCAAGTTTCACCATTGAAAGAAGGTTTGCAACTCCTTTCTTTTCATTTAAGTGAGTTGATGCAGTTCCAATTACAATGGCCGGATTTCGTTTCGCTGTAAACGCTACGCCCTCACCACTAACAATAGGGTTCGGAATCAACACACATTTAGCGCAAAAAGAGTTGTCAATCAGGCGTAAGTTTTCTATCATTTCTCTGGATAGACAAACTACTTTATAGGAATGGATTGCCGACTCTCTTAAATAGAATGTTTCAGTGGGTGACCATTTTGCCAGATTTACATCAGTGCCCCGTAGGCAAAGAATGAAAGATGAATTTATTCTTTGAGCCAGAATAGAGGCATAATAACCGTTAAAACCTCCACTAAATGCGATAACATAGTCAATATCCTTATCTTGGTATTGATAAGCATCTATCTTCAAATTATTTTCATGTCTAATCGCACTTGCCAATTCTTGATTATATCCACCATCAGCTACTAACACCTGTGGATTCTTTGGGTTGACAATTTGTACTGAATACCTTTCGCTTAAGTAATTAAATACGCGCTCAGAAGAAAGCGAGAGGCCCCCTCCATTACTTCCAAATTCCGATGTAACGAACAAGATTTTCATGCTTCCTCAATCAAATATAATGTTTTACTCTTTTTGTTGATGGGATATTTATACGTTTCCCATGATAAAATCTTATATTCTGGGAACATAGACTCTACATCTTCTTTGGATAGACGTATATGTTTCGGGAATTGTGCATTATCCCGTGTGTATGACGAGTCAATAACCTCCATAATGAAATATTGCGGCTTTCCTGCTTGATTATAATAATCAAGCAATAAGGCCATATACTCATCTTTTGAATCTGCGAGATCAGCGTATGCGCAGTTTACCATTAAAAGTAAATCACTATCATAGAAAACAGCGCCAGGATAATCTTGATTATTGACAATATTACCACGATTAAAAAGGTCATCAAGACGACGAACAGCCCTTTTATATATTTCAGGATTCTTCTCAAACGATATGATTTTGTCGAAGCCCAGATAGCATGGGATTGTGGTTACATCTCCAAGACCACATCCAATTTCTATAATGCGCAACTTTCTATCCAACTTTTCTAAAATTGAATAGACCACCTGCCAATATCGAGGGAACTCATTCGCGCAGTATTGCTTACTCCAAGGAGCGACTTCCATGTCATCTAAATGGCTCAAATTATAATTTCTCAGCAATGATTGAAGTTCTTCCATAAGTTGTTGAGTTGAGTTATTATTACATCATTGGAGTTGGCCAAGTTGATGGTCTCTATCAGTGAACCTAAAATGCAAGCCTGCACTTCCATATTTGGCTGTATTCGTAATTCACCATAATTACGACATTGCTTTATGTCTTTAGTAAAACACGGAGCATCAATATAAAGCACCGTGGTTTTCTTTCCGTTCTTTTCTATATACCATTTGAGCGCGCCATTATTTTTGTCAATGGTCTTGACTGCAATAGCATCAAGCATCGGCCGGATATGGTTTAGGAACAGTTCACTACCACTTAAACCAATTTGCGGCAATAACTTTAAGGGCAATCCACGTTCCAAAGCAAAATCAATCAATGTGAGAATTGAAGTAAAATCATCTGACTGTAAGACAGTATTAAGTCCCACTTGAATATTTTCGGCACGCAACAGTTCTATATTGTTAAGTATTCTATCAAGATTACCGGTAACTGTACTCCGTTTGAATGCCTCGGCTGTTGCAAAAGGAAATTGAATGTTGAATTTTATTCTTGTTCTGCTTAATGCATTTATATGCTCAGGTTTAATGAGCGATAAATTGGTAGCACAACTTATGTCGCAATCTAGATTATCATTGATATATAAAATCATATCTACAATATCTTCGTTCAAGAACGGCTCTCCACCGCTAATATTAAACTCAGATATGGGTTGGTCAGAAAGAACATCTACCAATCTCTTAAAAGATTGCAGCGACATCCGTTCTTTAGTCGTTGCCTTGTCTTGCCCCTCATTGTGACAAAAGGGGCATTTATAGTTGCAATAGTTAGCAACCAAGACTCTTACTTTATCCCATTGAAGTTTTTCCATATTATCCTAAAATGATTTTAGCATTATAATAAGTTTCTAACTGGGTTGTATGCTCTCCTAAAAGATCGAGTCCATCAACATTATACATCTCTTCTGGTACTATCATCACATCATTTCTATCAGGATTAAACTGAGCACGTATATCCTGGTGATTTAATAGACCGGCAACAGAGACTGAGCCTCCATACAAATGATTCTCGATAAGATTCGTTTTTACATTAGGCATTCCCATAAACGCCTTCGTAAAATAGTCATATCCCGAGAATGGGCATATAAGATTTACAAATGTTCCTTCCGGCAAAGATGAAATAATATCTCTTTGTCGAGCTATTCGTTGATCAGCATCAATAAAGTATTCATTATTGCCGCCCCTAAAAACATCTTTAAGGATAGGGACAGTAAACACCACATCTGGATAGTTTTGTTTTACCCAAGAGATACATTCTTCATATTTGTCAATGCAAGCCTGTGACAATTCTTTCAGACGAGGTTGTGAAGTTGCAGTGTGCTCCATCCGTCTCACCAAAATTTGGCGGACACGTTTGTTTACTTCAAGTTTATGAAGCAGTTCCAAATCCCTCTTTACCTCGTCAAGATTCCCAGTGAACATAAGTGTACATTTGTTCAGCGGAGCATATTTCAGTAGATACATAGTCCGTTCCCGTTCTGAACGTGGAATTATTTTCTCGCGTTGCTCTTGCATAGTTATTAACGACAAGTCAATACCAAAATTCAGAATAGAATTCAGAAAATCCATTTTATCCTCTCTAATATATGCTCCGGTTGTCACTGTCGTAATCTTTTTCGTCGGAAAATGTTCGGAAGCTATCTTTATGAAATCATAAATCTTCGGATGTAAAAATGGGTCTGTATGTGGAGCGACCAAAACGCCTGCTCCAAGACGGACATAGTTGACATTTGGATTGATGTATTCAAAACCTTTTAGCAAGTCCTCTCGGTCAATAGGCGGTATCTTTGGATAGTGCCCAAGATAAGAGTCTGTATGTACTTTACAGAACACACATCCAATTCCACAATATTGACTTAGAATTGGAATGTTACCGAATGTGGCTATTTCCATGCGAAACGCATCAAATTGTTCTTGATCTAGTACCATAATTATTTCTTTTTACAAATATACAAATCTTCTAATGGATTTAAACCATTCTTATTATACCGTGCCGAAATGTTATAGACCTCAACTACAAATCCAACACTTGTAAGAAGCTTGACATATTCTTTGTCATTATAGATTCTTTCATGGTAGCCATACCCATAAGCAACTTCTCGTTCTTCTTTTGTGTAAACATTTGGATATTCTACAGTTTTAGATATTTTTGTAATAGGAACCTGTAATATAGCTTTGCCTCCGGTTTTTAAAATGCGTAAAATCTCCATCAATGCTGTTTTGTCCTCTTTAATGTCACATATCACATGATTACAAATTATATAATCGAATTGATTGTTGCAGAACTCTGTTTGTCTTATATCTACAAATTGAACTTTACCTATAAATTTCTGGTTTTGTAAGAACGCATCTCCTGCAATGTACTTATCAGAAATGGATTGAAGCCATATTTGTAGATTACTCTCAGGAGCTATGTGCAATATACTTAGACTTTTTGTTTTTTCTACTTCTTTCAAATAAATATATACAAGTCTTTCTTTGTCTGAGGACTTACATTTAGGACATCTTGCAGCTCTTCTTCCCGCACCAATAACTTGAAGAGTCCGAAGCACTGGAAATCTATCTGCACCCATTAAATCCAATGAACCATTGTAGCCACAAAAAGGACAACTAAAAGGTGAAATATTTCCAGATTCAATGACATTACCCAATAATAAGTTCTCCATATCTAAAATATGTTATAATCTTGAAAATCATTGCACCGCACACATAATCCTATGCGTTTGTTGTCAAGCAGCGATAGTCTTATAGTATTTAGTTCTGGATTGTTCCAGCAATCTATAAGGTTGTCTGTCATAACATTTCCAAAACTTGTTTTGTACATGAAATCATCACAGCAAAGCAACACATCGCCATTGTAAGCAATGGTTAGTTTACGGAAAGGATAGTTGCAGAAGCCTAAATTTTCCTTACTGAAAGTCTGTGGAATATTCCCTGCATAATTTGGTAATGATTCATCAAATCTCCTGCGTTTGAAACTTACTTTTGGATTGTTCCAGTATGCAGCATAGATAGGTTCAAGACAAGCAGACCACTTTTCTGGATATTTGTCCCTATCTCCCCGATAGTCATTGATGTTTATATTATCCAATCCCAATCTAAAAAGCCTGTCAACCAATTTAACAGTCAACAATCTGCCATTAGTAGTTATGTCAAGGAACAAACGCTGTGATTTTGCTTTGGCATAGACAATCATGTCTTCCAGCCTGTCATCTAATAAAGGTTCGTTGGAGAGCATTAGAGCAACACGACCATTATAGTTTATCTCATATAGTTGGTCTATGATGGTCGTATAACATTTCCATTCCATAATACCCAATGTTTTTTTTCTGAAAGCATGTGGGCAAAACGGACAATGATTATTGCAATCAGTTCTTGTCTCTATTAGGACTTGCTGAAACACTGGAAAATGACTGTGCTCTACATAGAATTTTCTCAAGAAGTCTATGTCTGATTCATGCATTTCTGTGTCTCTAATGGAGTTGTTGTTTATTTGTTGAATCATAACAAATCTTTTTTAATAATAAATGTAGCATCGGTGAATCCCATTTCGTTAAAAACATTGTGGTTCACCAGTTGCACTACTAAATCGTAATCTGTCTGCACTTCTTCTTTGGAATGAATAATCGAAATTCCATAATCATTGCTTACTTTCTTTGTGTCCACCAGCGGGTCGAAACAATCAACAACTAGACAGTGTCGTTTGAGTTCATTGTAAACATCTGCCACTTTTGTATTTCTGCAATCCGGAGTGTTTGCTTTATAAGAAAAGCCTAACAACAAAATACGCTGTGCGTTTATAAACACAGCATAGTCCTTAATTCGAGTGGCAACTTTTTTAGGCTCTGCCTCATTTATATGCCGAGCTGTCTGTACCAAATTCATCCTTCGTTTTTTGTCTTTTGCACGTTTCATAAGATAATAGGTATCAACACCAATGCAATGACCACCCACCAATCTAGGATTGACCTTTGCAAAGTTCCATTTACTTGCAGCACATTCTGTGACTTCATTGATATTTATTCCCTCTAATTTACAGAAATCCGCATATTCATTTGCCAATGCAATTAAGACATCACGTTGCACATTTTCATACATTTTTGCCGTTTCAGCTATTTTTATACTTGATGCCTCTATTACAGGCGCATCAAGAATAGTTGAATAAATATCTCTCATAACATTCAAAGATTTTATATTTGATGCAGAAATGATTTTGGGAGTGGATGCTATCCTATGACATTCATCCCCCACGTTAATTCGTTCAGGTGAATATCCGACTGAAAAATCCTCATTAACTTTCATCATAGAATATTTTTCCAAAATAGGTATACATAATTCTTCGGTTGCTCCGGGAAATACTGTTAATTCAAAAATCACAATATCACCACGTTTTAAAATTTTACCAAGCGACTTACAGACGTTCTTCAGTGTTTCAATTCTGGAAGTTTATTTTCATCAATACCCGTTGGAATACAAACAAAGAATACATTATATCCCGTCAAATTTGAATATGTGGAAGTTAATAAACTTCGTTGTAAAGCCATTTTTATGTTATGCTGATTTTCACATTCCCGATAATCAACTCCATCTTTCAATTGAGTAACACAAACCGTATCCTTGTCTATACCAATACAAGGGAAGTACTTGGATAAAAGACAAAATAAGGGTAACCCAACGTATCCTAATCCAATAATGGCTATATTTATTTCCTTTTTCATTCCAATGCTTTTGCCTTATGATTGATATTCATTTAATATTGTCCATATTTTGTAAGAGTTTCACGCAATATCTTTAAACACTAAAAGCATTTAGTCTAAGTGTAAAACACAAAGCGTGAACTGTTTTGCCACACTTAACTTGCTTGAAGGTTGTAGGAAACCTTGGATACAGATGCAACAATATCAGCCCACGCTATAGCGTGAGAACCACTATGCTATCCTTGTATCCAATTTGAAAATTTCCTACGTTTTCAAGCACAAGATGAGCATAACGCTTCTTTCTTTTCTAATATGTCTTGGAAAGAGTTGCCTCAAGACAATTACAAAATTACTAAAAAGCCGCAATAAATCACTCAATATAGGCGAATTATTACGACCTTTTCATTGAAATAGAATATCCAAACTTTATAGTCTTAATCCTTTTTTTCGCTTCTTCCTGCGCAACATTTCCGCCATCACTAAATTGGCTTCCGCATCGGTAGCGTTGCAGGATGAACCGTAACCATTCAGCAATCCCAGTGAGCCGCTGAAAAGTTCACCTCTTACGGTGTTAGAAGTTGCACTTGGTATATCCATCCCATAGCCTTTCGGCATCAGATTCATACGCTCCTTGTTCCTGTTTCGCTGCAAGGCTGCATCAATCTTGGAGTAACTGAAACGCCTGTCCACTTTGGAGCCGTTGAAGTGGTAGCCATTCATGGTGAAGACTACCCCTTGCATTTCATTTGTCTGCCCCTTGTGCTTGAAGCGGAATTCCACGCCTTGACGCTTTAAATTGGCGACAAGCACATTCCAGTTTCCACACCTGCCGACTTCTGTTTTCAAGATTTGGTACACCTCGTATCTTGTCGTGTACGGCTCACGTAGTCGGTCTATCTTCACCTGTTCCTTGCCACCAGCGAAGTGTAACCCGTACTTCTTGGTAAGCTCTTTGCAGATGCGCTCGCTTTGGAAACGGTCGTTACGGTCGGAAATGGTCTTGCCGTTATTGTCAATGCGGTTGAACGCTATATGCACGTGCGGATGCTCCTTGTCAAAGTGCCGACCAATTATATACTGCGTGTCCTTGATGCCCATCCGTTCCATATACTCACGGACAATATGAGCCATGACCGCATTGCTCAGCCTTGGCCATCCTCCTTTGAATAGCTCAAAGCTATATGCCCGACAGCCTTTGTAATCCTCGGATTCATCTGCGCCTGACCGATAAATCCCTGCGCAATCGTGTCGTTATTTTCCAAAAATAAGCCATCAGCATCTATGATTCGAGTGCCTTTCTCATCGTTCAAGATATAGTAAATCACTCCTTTGAAGTCGGAACCTTTCATAATTTTCGCTATCATAGGCGTATCCGGTTTACAAGGTTGTCTATCTCTATCATCAGTGTGCGGCAGGGAATGAACACGGAGGTGTAGCCCTCCGCATTCGCCTTACGCGCCAACTGAATCAGGTTGTTCGCCATACCGCACAACTTGCGGATAAAGTCACCATGCTCTTTTGAGAGCCGTTCTTTCACTCCACCATTTGAGACACAGGATCGGATTAACTCACTGGCTGATACTCCTGCCGACTTTGCCTTTGACTTCAACAGGTAGTAGTCCTCCGTTGTCATCTTTATTGCAATGCGGTATTTCAGTTTATCGGTAACTTCTTTCTTCGGGCGACCGCCCCTGTTACGTTTCTTATCTTCCTTATGTTCCATATCTAAGAAATGTAGACAAACGACTTTGAAAGAAACCAGAATGTATATCAGCAGTCTTAAAGCGGACGCGGAATAGACAAACAAATCCGTCCGTTCGCATTGGGGAGTCAAGAACTCCCTGCATTGGGTACTTGATGTCGTTTTCAATGAAGACCACAGCAGGGAACACCGCACAAAACTTCTCGTTGATAAACAGAATAGCATTAAATCTACTCAAAAACGAGATGTCTGCTAAAGTTGGAGTGAAGGGAAAAAGGCTCAAAGCAGGATGGGACAATGATTATTTGCGGAAAATGTTGAAAGATTAGATGCGTTTGCCCTGGATTAGTTCCATATAGGGTAAGCGTCTCCGCGATGCTACCATCGTTGTTCAAACAAGAGTATTTAGCTTTGTCATCAAAAAAAGATGAAAGCAGAAACTCGTTTTCCTCGTACAGTAGAAGCCTACAAGGCACATTTGCATGAAGATCGCCCTCATTATGACAGTTTTCAAACCTTTTGCCGTAAGCAAGGGGTACGTTATAAAGGGGTGATGCAATGGATGCATCGTCATAATCGAAGCGTAGGAAGTTTACGTTTGGAAGTATTATTGGAAAAAAACAGAAATGACAGTAACTTGAAAAGTTCACTTATAGAAGTGTCAGGGCAAAGCTTTCCGATCAAGAACTCCTGCATATCCTCACGCAATATTCCTTTGGACCAATATATCAAAGGTGCGATCCTCTCTTTCCCTGACGGTGTATCCATTAGTATCCGCGAGACCACCCCTTCGGCCTTAATGAAGCTTTTTGAATTATACACCCAAGTAACAGGCAATCCAAATGTTTAGTCTGAACGAATCCCTGCATTATTATCTTTACCCTTACTATATCAATATGGGGTGTGGAATAGAGATTTTATCCGAACTGGTTCGCAATACAAAGACAGGAAACCCACTCAGCGGAGATGTCTATTTGTTCTGTGGTAAAAAACGGGACATGATCAAACTGTTGCGCTGGCAGGAAGACGGATTTATTTTATATCAGAAGCGTTTAGAGGACGGGACCTTTGAACTCCCCCGTTTTAATCCCCGTGAGGACTGGAATAAGATCGAATGGAAAATGTTCATGATGATCATGTCAGGCATCTCTCTGAATTCAGTGAAGTACAGGAAACGCCTTCGTTTGTAGTCCGATCTATTGATTTGTAGAGTGCCGCTTTATAAATAAAAGCATAAATATTTTGCCGCCGGAAGAACTATCCGTATCTTTAAGGCATGGATTACAAGCGGATTGCCCTTTTATTGGAAGACCAGTTGAAATTGGCTGCGCAGCGGGAAGAGGAGTTGTTGAAAGTGATCGGAGATCAGAATGAACAGCTCAATATCCTGACTGCGGAAGTCAAATCCTTAAACAGTTCCATCCTCTCGTTGGAGAAAGCCCTGTTGGAAAAGAATGCATCCCTTGAAGGCCGGCAAAGTAAAGTCCGCATATTGGGAAAGATGGTATCGGGCAAGAAATCGGAACAGGTCCCTGTCCCCGATAAAGGAACGACAATCATAGCCAAAGTAAAACCCAGTCTGAAAGAAAGAGGGAACAACGGAGCCAGACGCAAAGAATATTTTAATCTGGAAACCTGCCATCATGATATCTATCCGGATGCAGCAGAGTTCAAAGTGGAAGAAGGCAAAAAAATACGTACGACAGATTGCATCCGCTACGAATTTATTCCTCCCCGTTTTATCAAGCATATCTATCACCAGCACTATTATGCCTGTAAAGGCACTGTTTATGCCGGAAGTCTGCCAGCTGTCCCCTTGTTGAACTCTAATTATGATGCATCCTTCATCGCTGGTATCCTGCAGTTGCGCTATATCTACTCCATGCCAGTCGAACGTATCATCAAACTCTTCGCAGAGCATGGCTTTGAGATGAATAAAGCTACGGCTCATGGACTGATTAAAAAAGCGGCCGGTCTGTTTGACCTGGTTGAAGAAGTTCTCAAAGAGACTGTCCTCTCGGACAATTATCTGAGTATGGACGAGAGCTATTATACCGTTCTTACCAGTGATACAAACAACCCATCCGGCAAATCCACAGCCAAAGGATATATTTGGGCAGCACTGGCTAATCATCTAAAACTGGTACATTTCTTTTATGAAAACGGTTCACGTTCCAGAAAGGTCCTGACCGGTTATCTCAGGGAAGACTACCGGGGAGCTATACAAAGTGACGGATTAGGAAATTACAAGATAATAGAAAAAGAGGCCTATCCGGATGCCATCCGCCTATCCTGTTTCCAACATTGCAAACGCAAGTTCCTGAATATAACAGGAAACAAGGATGCTGAAAAAATCGTACGAATCATCAATCGCCTTTACCAAAATGAGCACCGCATTCCCCCGGACTGGACAGCCAGCCAGATACTGGACTATAGAAATAAATATGCTCCCCCTATCCTCAAAGAATTAAAAGAGGAACTGATAAATATAAAAGACAAAAAGTCGACTTTACCCAAAAGTGAATTAAGTAAGGCGATTAACTATACATTAAACGAATATGATGCTTTATGCAATTATATCCGCAGTGCAGACTATGCTCCGGACAATAATGCGATTGAAAGACTAATGCGATGTATTAGCTTAAGCCGCAGAAACTCCTTATTCTGTGGGAGTCATCAGGGGGCTAAAAGAGCTGCACTGATCTACTCACTGGCTTGTTCGTGTAGGCTCAACAACATTAACTCATTTGAGTATTTTAAAGATTTGCTTACTAAGCTCATTGATATAAATCCCAATACAGATCACGAGACTATAAGAAATTTACTCCCCCATAAATGGCAAAAGTAGCATCGCGGAGACGCTTACCAATTCTCATATATTTCAACAATCTACAAGGTTGTTCTACTTTTAAGTTAATTGGGTTTATGCAAAAGTAAATATTATATCGGAATACACCAAATTAAACCTTGAATAATATACCTGTAGGTAAAACATTGAAAAATATTCCGACGGGAATGAATCTGTTACCGTAGCTATTACAGATTTATTCAAAGCTGTTTTATAACTAATGCTATAAATGCATCCTGGCGATGATTGTGCCACGATGATAGCCACGCCATGGGGTTATCAGCTCGTACTGCCGTCCGTATTCGAGAAAAACGGTATCGTTCACTGGAGGGCACTGAAAAAGTAATTACTATTCAGTCCACTCTGTAGAGTAACTGAAAAATATAGAGTTCGCCAACTCCTTATCCGAGGATTTGACGAACTCTAATTTTTATTGATTGGTCGGTTATATGACCCTGTATTGGCTATAAACAGCTTTGTGAAGCCTTATTTGTGGCTAATGATGAGCAGTCCTCAACTCAGTCGGAGGATTCTTTTTATATTTGCGGCAAAAATCACCATTGCCCCTTGCATACGCATACAGTTCAGACCATACGAGTCTGCACGGTCGTATCCAAATACATTCTTCAATTCTGCGTTTTTGGCCTCTATCTTGTATCTGACTTTTGCCTTTGCATTGAACTCCTCCGTTCTTTCAAAGTCGGATTGCCCCTGATGCTCCTCTGATTTAATCTGCACAGCATAAGACTTGCTTTTGGCACCTTCTTTATAACATCCGTTTCGCCTGGAGCAGGTTCTGCATTTCTCAACATCAAAAAAGAAAACCAGCGCCTGGTTCTTTCCCTGCCCTTTCTTTCCCTGTCGGGCTTTTCTTATCGCCATATGCCCGGCCGGACAAACGAACATTCCGGCATCCTTGTTATAATCAAACCTGTCTTCTTCCTTACGCGTGCCATTGCTGATTGCCGGATTCAATCTGGCAATCAGTTCAAAGCCTTCGTCTTTTGAAAGTATGATGTTGTCTTTGCCCGAGTATGCAGTGTCGCCGACCACCGTGTCAACGACCATGCCGTTGGCGCGGCTTTGCTCTACAAGTTCCTGAAGCTGGGGACCGTCCCCTTTCTCTCCGGAAGTGACTGTCGCAGCCGTTATGATGCGTTCATCACTCATCGCGATATGGGTCTTGTATCCGAAGAACGAGGCATCCTTGCTCTTGTGACCAACCCTGGCATCCTCGTCCCTGGAGGTTACATAATGATCCTCAATATCTGAAAGTACCTCTTTAAGCATGTTGAGACGCTCTTTAATTTTAGGAATTTCCGCAAGTCTCGGATTAGAACCTACGACGTTCAGTAAATCTTTGGTGTAGTCAAATTCGTGCTCCAGATCATTATCAGTGTTCTTTTCAGGAAGGGTATTCCTGATTGTCTCGTCTGATTCATACAGGCACTTGCGCAACTGCTTTGAACGAAGACGCAATATCTCGACAGGGGAATAAGGATTGCTTCGTGAACCGGTATGGGTAGCATCTACGATTATTGTATGGGATTTGATTATTCCTTTTTCGATCGCAACCTCAACAGTCTTTCCAATCAGCAGACTCAACAGGTCCTTGTCTTTAAGTCTAAGTTTACGGAACTTGCACAGGGAACTGGGGTTTATCAAGTCGGTGTTTTCCGGACTCATCCCAAGAAAATACTTGAACGACATATCATAACGTGATCTTTCTACTACGTCAACGTCAGATATGTCATAAATTGTCTTCAACAGGAGATATTTGAACATCATTACGGGGCTTTCTGCCATGCGCCCATTGTCATGACAGTATTTATCCATAAGTTCTTTTTGAATGAAGGAGAAGTCCACCAGGTCATTTATCCTACGCAGAACATTCTCACCAGGGATAATCAAATCGTATAAATCACTGTAATTGCTGAACTGTATTGTCTGTTGAGTCGGTAGCATCTTTATCTGTTTTATAAAGATAAAGATACCAAAAATCGGCATATAACCAAAATCTTTATTGGGTACATGCCGATTATATCAGGACTTCATTTTATGAAAGGACTTTTTCAGTGCCCTCGTTCACTGCTCCTGCTTTTTGAAATTGGGGTCATAAATAATTTCACTATCAATCAAATGGGTATATGCTTCCGATGCAAACCGTGAAGCCCACGCATTACGTTCATCATAAGCACCCTGCTGGTAGTTGTATGCCAACTGGCGCATAAAACCGATGAGCACTTTGAACATCTGCTGCTGGAGGTAACGGTACGTTCTGGTCAGTTCCTTACCGGTCTGGTCGGCGGAACACATCCGTCCGTTTACGAAGTTGGAGAACTCTTGGGCAAAAACCTTGTCTTGTTCGGAGATTGCTGCTCCTGAAATCCCTGATTGTTCATATTACTACAATTTTAAAAGGTGGCGGTTTCAATTCTTTTCCTTCTTGTGAAGCTCCTTTGAGCCTCATGGTCGAGAAAACCGTTTTTCGTGCGAGTTCTCGGAAGAATAAGACAAGTGTGAGGTCGGAGAGTGCGGACGGAATGCCCCAATTTTGGAGGTACGAGAAAATTTGTGTAAGGCTACCGTCAAGCCCTCCAACCGAAAACGCCAGTGCCACTTGGCATTTCTCCTGTACGCAATACCTTTGCACGTGAAAACGATTTCGACCAAGAAGTTCAAATGGTTGTCGAAAGCACTCGCTCCAGACTTGTCTTTTCAAAAGCATAACAGATGATTACAGTTGACGCTTCCATACCTCGTTGTCATTATGAGAATCTACAAAATGAAACATAGTGTAGTCTTGTAGATTCTCTCTATGAAAACGATACTGATTTTATCCACTTGCAACAATACACTTTCTGTTGAAGCCTGGTTGGTATCTATGACACGGAGCAAGCTAACTGTTATAATCTTACAGTTTATGACAGATATGCTGATAAACATTTCGATCTAACCATGATGTTTCCAATAATAATCACTAACTTTGCGTTGAACATCATAAAAAAGACAATCAGATGAAAGATATAAACCGTATTAAAGTAGTGCTTGTTGAGAAAAAACGAACAAGTAAATGGTTGGCGGGAGAACTGGGTAAAGACCCTGCAACAATTTCAAAGTGGTGTACCAATACATCACAACCAGACTTGGCGACTTTAACAAGAGTAGCGCAGTTACTTGATGTAGATATTAGCGACCTTCTTAATAAAACAGAAAGGGAATAATATGTCAAAGGATAATAGTCCATATACAGCCACCATTACAGGATGCTCTTTCCTTTTTAATGAGTTCTTACGCATCTTACCTTTGTTGATATCCGAGGATTGCATGGAACTCATCAAAGAAGAAATCCGGCATAACCATCTGCTGCAAGTCAATTCTCAAAAGGCGCGTCAGACTTTTATGGGAGAATTTAAACGCCGTTACAATGCGGCTCCAGCCTTGTTTTGGAAGGAATTTCAAGGAATGAGTGAGCAGGGACAAAAGGCAGGATTGCTATACGCCATTTTGAAAGCCTACAAACTGGCTTTCGATTTTCATTTCAATGTCACCATCAAGCATTGGAACTCCATTGACCCCTCTCTCACGAAGAACGACCTTATGATGGAGTTCAATGAAATATCTGCCAAAGACAAGTTTGTAGATGGTTGGACAGACAATACGAAATCACGCTGTGCCAGCCAATATCTGACCATCCTTCGTCAAGCAGGCATGTTAAACGAGAAAAGTGCAGAGCTGCATCCTCTACATCTTGAACCGGCTGATTATGCTTACTATATACGTTCCGGTGAAGAATGGTTTTTGGAAGCCTGTCTGCTTTATCCTTATGAAATCAGTCACATAAAATCTGAACTCTTATGACCCATATGACAATAGAACAGCTGTATGATTATCTCAACAGCCCGGATTTTCAAAAGACGGATGGTAACATTTTCTACAATTACTATATCTACCAATACCCTGCATCCAAAGAATACTTGATGCGGCAACAGATTGTAGATTTCAAAGAGAAACTGGAACGTCCGACCACCTATATCAACGCCATGATATTGGATTTGTTTCAAGTGTTCTGTGATTATTTGAGTGAGGAGAAATTTGGCGACAGAAGTTTGTTGGAGGACACTTTGGAAGAAGACCGGCTTCACCCGGACATGGTTACCACCGAATTGACGACCGAAGCCAATTCGGACAATTTCATTCATTACGTAAATGAAAGAATCAAGGCACACATTACACAGAACGACGGGTTGAACCATCCTTATGTGTTAGTGCACGGCATTGGCAAGATGTTTCCCTACCTCCGCACCAATGTGTTTCTGACCCGATACGAAAAGTATAATGACACCTCACTATATAAGATTATACTTTTCTATCCCGGTCATCAAGAGGGCAACTCTTTCAGCCTTTTTGATACCTTGCCGGATTCTCATACCTATAGAGCCATCTTATTAGTGAACAAATAAAAAACAGACCCTATATGCAATTTAAAGATTTATACGAGAAAGGACTTGACCGTAAGGTAAACCCGGCCGTGTCTGCTTCTGATTTGAGCGAAGACACAGTTCTCACCGAAATTGTGGAATATGTATTTACCCAAGAGATTATAGCCAATCTTTACAATATATTGTTGAATGTCAAGATAAACCAAGGCAGCCATATCGGTATATGGATTAACGGTTATTATGGCTCCGGTAAATCACATTTCCTGAAATATGCGAGCTATTGCCTTTCCGGTAGAAAGGATTATCGGGACATGGCTTTCGTGCGCCTGTATGAAGCCACGCAAGAAATCATGCACAGCAATGCGGATTTAACCATTTTGGAACAGGCCGGAGTCTCTTTATCTGAGTTGAAATCCTTGCAGAAGTGGTATGTGGAACAGGCGCAAGTGGAAATGGTGATGTTCAACATCGGTGATGTGCACGATGCGAATGCCGACTCTTCAACCACCTTTACTCATATCTTTTGGAATCAGTTCAATGCGCAGCGCGGCTACAATTCTTTCAATTTGGCGTTGGCTCAATACTTAGAGAAGGCGTTGGATGATGACGGCAAGTTTCAAGCGTTTAAAGACTACGTCAAAGCGAAAGGCTATGATTGGGAACGCAACATTTCCCGTTTCGCTGCCGGACGACTGGATCTTGCCTTGCAGATGGCAAAGGAAGTGGACCCGCAACTTGCTACCGATGTTATCCGCACCAAGATTGTGAACAACGACATCAATCTTTCCGTGGAAGCCTTTGCGCAAGAAATGAAGGAGTACTTGGATAGCAAGAACGACCGCAATTTCCGAATCATCTTCTTCGTGGATGAAGTCAGCCAATTCATCGGTCAGCATCAAGACCTGATTCTCCAACTCCAATCCTTGGTGAAGCGTCTGGATGAAGTTTGCGAGTCAAAGGTCTGGATAGCTTGTACCGCCCAGCAATCGCTGGAAGAAGTGGTTACAGCAGTTGGAGGCAGCCCGACAGACCCTAACAACCAAATCGGAAAAATCTTGGGACGGTTTGAAGTCCGTGCCTCTTTGCAAGGGACTTCTCCCGAATACATCACCCAGAAGCGTATTTTGGACAAGAAAGGAGAAGCTGAAATCGAATTGGCCAATATCTATGAAAAGGATAAAGCGAAACTCGATGCGCAATTCGTTTTGCCCAGTACCTATATGGCGTATAAGAATAAAAGCGACTTCGTTGCCTTCTATCCCTTCGTGCCTTATCAGTTCCAACTGATTATGAAAGTGCTCGACTCTTTCGTAAACATGAACTATGTGGATAAGCAAGTGAAAGGTAACGAACGTTCGCTGCTGAATATCACCTTCTCCATTGCCAAAGACACGGCCAACCTGGAAGTGGGCGAGTTTATTCCTTTCGACAAGTTCTTCGGTCCCATGTTTCAGGGTTCTATGCAGCATTTGGGGCAGCGTGCCATGGAGAATGCCCGTCAAGCCCTCAATCTGATTGAAGACGAGAAGCTGAAAGAGTTTTATCGCAGGGTTGTCTATGTGCTGTTCATGGTATGCAACTTGAGCGAGCAAGACAAGCAGACTTTCTCTGCCACGATAGACAATATCGTCACCTTGCTGATGACCAAAGTGGATGCTTCCAAGGCTGCCATCAAGAATGAAGTGTGCAAGGTGCTCGACTTTCTGATGGATAAATCCGTTATCCGGAAGATTAAGACCGATACAGGAACTGAAATCTATGACTTCTATACGGAAGAGGAATCTCAGGTGGCCCAGATTATCAAGAACCAACAGGTAGATAGCAACACCTACTCGGAAGAGTTGTACAAAATCATCTACAACCATTTGGGCTTTAGCGCATCCAGCAATAAGGAATCGTTTGGTACCCGAAGTTTCAATGTAGGAGGCAATGTGGATGGTCGCTCTTGCCTCTCCAACAACGCTGACATCTATGTGGACTTTCTGACTACAGCAGCCACCGAATTGCCCGACCAGTTTGCATTTAACAACCTGAAGAACCATTTGGTGTTCTTCCTCTATCCCCAATTCAAGGAGAACGAAGAGTTACGCCGCAATTTTCTGGATTATTGCCGTGTGCAGAAGTTCGCCCAAGAGCCTGCCATCAGCGAAGAGCGGCAGCGCACCAAACGCATCTTCCAAGAACGTGCTAAGGACATGTACAACAAGGATATTCTTCCGGCCTTCCAACATATCCTCGACACCTGTCCCATCATTTCCGGCAGCAATGTCTTGTCTGCTTCCGAGTTGGGCACGGCTAAGAGGCAGGAACGGTACAAGACTGCCATCAACCGCCACCTGAGCGGGTTGTACCCCTTTGCCCAAATGGTAACTGCTCCTGAGTTCCCCAAAACACAAAGCGAACTTTCCGCCAAAATCCTTCGTGTCACAAAAGCCGCTTTTCTGGAAACCTCCTTGTCCATTCCGGAGAAGAAGGTAAAGGATTACTTGGAACGCTCTCCGCATGATGTGACAGTGGCCGATGTCATCCGTCAGTTTGCCAAAGATCCCTACGGATGGTCGGACTATGTAAGCATTTACACTGTCAATGAATTGGTGAGACGTCATCTGTACGCTTTCAACTACAACAACAATCCGAATGTGACGCGCGAAGAAACAGCCCACAACATTGTGAAAGAAGCTGCCAAGTTCACCATCGAAGCTGCCAAAGCCATTCCTCAGGAGGTGCTGAACAACTTCATTGAGGCATGGAAGCACATCTTCAATGTCGTGACGGTGGTAGGCAGCAATGATGAAACGGAACTATACCGAAACTGCAAGGAGACGGAAAACAGCGCATTAAACACGTTGCTGAAAAACTATCGTACATTGGCAAGAAAGCTGTCCGATTGCCCCTTTGCCTGCACTATCGACCATGCGATAGAGATGATGGAAGGTTGGCTTGCCATTCGCGACCATAAGACTTTCTTTGTCACCATCACCGATGCACGCGATGAAGCAGCGGCTATGTTCGACCGATGCAAGAACATCAACCAATTCGTCAACGAGCAGTTTGAAAACTATCAGAGCATTAAACAGTTCTTGTCCGTCAACCACGATAACTTCACCTTCCTGACCGAAGCCCAACAGCAAACGGTAGAGAAACTCAAAGCGATTGTGACGGACAAAGAGCCGTGGGAATCGCTTCCCTCTTACATGAAGATGAAGCGCAACCTGAACGGACAACTGCAAGAATGTAAAGCCGCACTGGTCGCCCAGATTCAGGAGAACTATCGGAAAGTGTTTGATGAACTGGATGAATACGCAACATCTGTCCACGTATCCCCCGACAAGTATACCAACCGCGATTCCGTGATCGCCCGTCTAACCACCTCGAACAACTTCTTCGCATTGAGCACCAATGCCGATACGACCAGGTTCTACGAGGAGGAAACAGCGAAGATAAACTGTGCCATCGTTACCCCTACTCCACCGGCATCAACCGACAAGCCGACGGTAGTGGCAGAGCCGGCACCGCGCATCCGCAAGGTAGTGCATCTGCATACCCATCACGCTACACCCATTCGCACCGAACAGGATATAGATTGCTACTTACAGCAGTTGAAAGAGCAGTTGATGCAACATATCAGTGAAGACAAAGAGATTATCATCAACTAAAAACAGGAACGTATGGAAACAAATAAACTAAAGAAATTTGCTACCGAAGCACGCCATATATTGATTCAAGGAGTCGTTCAACGTTTCTTGGCGTTGGGCTTCTCACCGAAGGGGGTTGCCTCCGAAGAGCCGCAATTGTTTGAGGGCGGTGCCACCTTTATGGGGGAAGTGGTATCGACCGACTTCTTCCACAAGTGGACCTCCTTGCACCAAGCCGTACAAGCCAAAGGCATCAAAGTGATAGCCGAAGAAACTGCCTACACTTGGTTCAACCGCTTGGTTGCCATTCGCATCATGGTGAAGAACCGGCTCATCGCCCCCGTATTGGCCTACGAGAGCGAAGACATCCGCATCCCCGTCTTGGTGAGCGAAGCCCGCCAAGGACGCATCCCGCCTATGGACGAACGCAACCGAGAGATACTGGCGAAACTCCTGAATGATGACAGCAAGACCAACGAGCAGTTCTGCCTGCTCATCGTGGCTTTCTGCCATGCCACACCCATCATTCACCGATGCTTCGGACAGATTGCGGACTACACGGAACTGCTCTTGCCCACCAACATCTTGGCGGAAGGCGGTTTTGTGGACCTGCTCAACCATACCCCGTTCATTACGGATGAGGACTATCATTCGCCCGAGCTTATCGGTTGGCTCTACCAGTTCTATATCTCCGAACGCAAGGACGAGGTCTTTGCCAAGAAGGGGAAGTTTGAGGCAGATGAGATTCCTGCCGCCACACAGATATTCACCCCCAACTGGATTGTGAAGTATATGGTGGAAAACACCTTGGGGCGTATCTATTTAGACAACAATCCCTACAGCGACATCAAGCAGGAAATGCGCTATCTGGTAGATAGCCCTGCCTCTGGCGAAACCCTCCCCATCGACGACTTAGCCGAAATGAAGGTAGCGGACTTTGCCTGCGGCTCGGGCCATATCCTCAATGAGTGCTTCGACCTCCTCTATAAGATGTATGTGGAAGAGGGCTACAACCGCCGCAAGGCGATAGAAGACATCTTCCGGAAAAACATCATCGGTATAGACCTAGACACCCGCGCCAAACAATTGGCACAGTTTGCCCTGCTGATGAAAGCGTGCCAGAAGGAGAACTCTTTCAGGGACGGAAGCGTGATGCCCCGCATCTACGACATCCCCCGTTGCGACCGCTATACGTGGCGCGACATGCACGGCCACTTCGATGCTTACTACCAGCTTGCCGGCTGCAACCGCCCCGACGAGATAGACGAGGCCTTCCAACTGTTGGAGCAAGCCGATACATTAGGCAGCATCATCCGGTTCTCCATCAGCGAGGAGACGGAGGCGTATATGAGACGCTGCATCCGGTGCTATGAAGAGCGTCCCGCTCACGAGGATGCCTTTACTCCCCTGATGGACGGCTTCCATTTCATCTTGGCTTTGACGGACAGGTATGCGGCTGTCTGTATGAATCCGCCGTATATGGGTGGCGGTAATATGAACGAGGTGCTGAGTAAGTATGTGAAGAAGAACTATGAAGAGGCGAAGGCAGACTTGTTCTCCGTATTTATGGACGTGGCTATCCAACGCTTGCAATCGCACGGACGCTATAGCATGATTAATATGCAAAGCTGGATGTTCCTCTCCTCTTTCGAGAAACTCCGCAAAAACGTGTTGGATAATTATTGCATTGAAAGTATGCTCCATTTGGGACCACGTACCTTTGATGAACTTAGCGGTGAAGTGGTGCAAAACACGGCTTTCGTCATAGCCAAACATACTTCAGAGCAAGGAGGGACATACTTCCGTTTGGTGGATGGCAAGAGCTGTGCAGAGAAAGAACGGATGTTCTTGCAGGCTAAAGGAGAACATATATATAAGGTATATTATCCCAATGTACCGCAAGCCAACTTCGAGAAGATTCCGGGATGCCCGATTGGGTATTGGGTGAGTGAGACAATGATAAAAGCCTTTAAGAGCAAGACTATTGATGATGAATGTAGAGTTGTAATTGGAATAAAAACAGGTGACAATGATTTATTTATTCGAAATTGGTTTGAAGTAGACTATTCTAATATAGATTATTCCTGTAAAAAAATTGAGGATTTCAACTCATCATTGCACAAATGGTTTCCATATGTAAAAGGCGGAGAGTATAGATTATGGTATGGTAATCAAGAATACGTCTTATTTTGGAAGAATAACGGTGATAACATGCTAAATCATATTAACAAATCAGGAGTACAAGACGCTCGTGTTAGGCAATCAAATTTTCCCATTTATGGAAATGAATTTCTTACTTGGTCTCGGATATCTTCAACTAAATTAGGTATTCGCTTTGTTCCTCAAGGCTTGTTATTTGATTGCAATAGTCCTTCTATATTTTTTGACTCTATAAATATAAACTATGTTTTGGGATTATTGTCTACAAAAGTCACTCAGTCTATTCTTTCATTTATAGCCCCAACTTTATCTTTCCAAATTCAAGATATAAAGGCTATTCCATTAACTATTTCATCAATTGAAAGCATAGCATCTTTTGTCCAGCAAAACATCTCCATCTCCAAACAAGACTGGGATGCTCACGAAACCTCCTGGGACTTCGAGACCAACCCTCTCTTGACCGTAGAGGGCGAAAGTTTAGAGGAACGCATGACGCAATACAAGCAGAAATGGGAACAGATGTTCATGCAGCTTCATGCCAACGAGGAGGAACTGAACCGCCAGTTCATCGACATCTACGGCTTGCAGGACGAGCTGACACCCGACGTCCCGCTGGACGAGGTGACCATCTTGCAGCAAGGAGAAATCAGTGTACAATCTTAAAAACAGAATAGTGATGGAAACAAATATCCCGTTGACCCCCGACCAGATTCCCCCCTCCTTTGCGCGATGCTTCCAAAGCGATTGCCCCAAGGCAGAGGGTTGCGCCCACTTTCTTGCCGGAAAGTACATTTCCGAGGGCTGTGTGTCAGGTCCAGCCGTCTATCACACGGCACGGAAAGGCGCCACCTGTAAGTGCTACAAGCAGACACGTATCATGCACGTCACCTATGGCTTCACCGCCCTCTTTGCCGAAGTGAAGCGGAAAGACGATGCAAACCTGCGCCGCAATATCAAGGCATACTTAGGTGGAACACCACCTACTACCGCTTCCACCACGGCGAACGTCTCCTCACCCCCGAACAGCAGAAGTGGATCATCAACCTCTTCCGCCGATACGGATATACGGAGGAATGCACTTCGACGGGTATCGAGATGTCTATGACTTTACCTTCGGCTGATTACCACGGCGTGGTAACGCCATTCCCACAGTATGGTAACGACGTTTCCTCATTATGGTAATCACGTTACCACGCTATGGGAATGGGATTACCAAATCAAGGGAACGGAGTTGGTAATATTAGAAGCGGAATTTAACAAGGCTATGAATTGAATAATAGCATTTAGCAAATAAAAGCAGAAAGATGGATAAAACAGAAAAACTATATCAACAATGGCAGGATTTGCAACCGTTGTCGGAACGCAAGCAGTACCTGCTGAGCCAACGCTTCACGGTGGATTACAACTTCAACAGTAATCACATGGAAGGGAATACGCTGACATACGGGCAAACCGAGCTGCTATTGCTATTCGGAAAAGTGAGTGGCGAGGGCGACTTAAAAGACTTTAATGACATGAAGGCAAGCCAGGTGGGATTGAAAATGATGGAAGAAGAAGCCCGACAGCCGGACATGCCTCTTACCGAGACTTTTATCCGCCAGCTGCATCAGACACTGCTCCGTGAAGATTACGCCGTGTATCGTTCACTGCCTGGAGGTGGGCAAACCAGCTACACCATCCATGCAGGGCGTTACAAAACACGTCCTAATAGTGTGATAACCCGTTATGGCGACCGATTTGAATATGCCTCACCGGAAGAGACTCCGGCACTGATGACCGACTTGGTGAACTGGTTCAACGAAGCGGAATCGGCAGGTAAGATGACTCCGGTGGAACTTGCCACTCTGTTTCATTATCGCTATATCCGCATACACCCATTTGAAGACGGTAACGGTCGCATTGCCCGATTGATGGTGAACTATATTTTGTCACGCCACGGCTGGCCTATGATTGTGGTGAGAAACAAGCGGAAAAACGAATACATTGATACCTTGCATGAAACGGATGTTGTAGTTGGTCCCATTCCTTCGGCAGGAGCACACGCTACGTTGGCACAAGCTCAGCGTTTTATTAGATACTTCAAATCGCTGGTAGAGAAAGAACTTAAATACTACATAGACTTTGCTACGGAGACTTCTCCCAATGTGTGGTGGTATGATGGCGATCGCATCGTGTTCCGAAGCGATTCGAGCACACTACTCCTCCATGCCATGCAACAGCGACCGGACATCACTATCGAAGAGTTGGGTAAAGAGGCAGGCATCGTTCCGGCTGCTGTCAAAAAGCAATTGAAGCAAATGACGGACAAAGGTTATATCCAACGCCGTAGTAAAGATGATAGTTGGCATGTGCTTGCCACATCTTCCTTATAATAGTATAAAATCACGTCTGAAGGTGGCCATAGTATACGTTCAGACGTAAAAAACAAGATTAAAATGGAAACGAAGCAACAAAAACAACATATCGTATGGCACGATGATGCCATCATCAAACAATTCGTCAATTATGCCGTGGGCTGCATGATGGGCAGATACTCCATCGACAAACCCGGGCTTATCCTTGCCAATCAGGGGGACGGCGTGAAGGAGTATGAAGAACTGATTCCCGACAGTCGTTTCCAGATAGACGAGGACGGTATCATCCCGTTGATGCCGTCGGACGCGGACTTTGCCGACAACGCCACCGCCCGTTTCAAGGAGTGGCTGCGCATCACGTTGGGAGAAGCGAAAATGGTGGACAACCTGAACCATGTGGAGAAATGCTTGGGCAAAAGCATCGATGACTACTTTGTGAAGGACTTTTGGAAAGACCATAAGAAGATGTATCAGAACCGCCCTATCTATTGGCTGTTCGCCTCGAAGAAAGGAGCTTTCCAGTGCATCGCCTATATGCACCGCATGAATCCCTACACGGCCGAAAGCATCCGCACCAAATACTTGTTGCCACACATCGAATGGCTGGTACAGAAACAAAAGGATATGGAGGAAAACGCAGCCAACCTGACAGCCGTAGAACGCAGGAAGCTCGATGCCATCGGGAAACAGATTGTAGAGTGCCGCGAATACCACGAGCGTCTGCATGTCGTTGCCGACCAACAGATCGAGTTTGACTTAGACGATGGCGTAGTGGTGAATTATGCGAAGTTCGGGGATGTGTTGCAGAAAATCAAATAGGCATAGATAAATTGTATGTTTAAAAGACTTATCAAATTAGTCCGACAGACGAAAGTGTCACTATTTATCGGGGCTGGCTTCTCTATTGAAGCCAACGCCCCCTCTGTGTCTAAATTAAAAAGTCTTGTCCTTTCAGAATTTGATAATGACGAGCAAAGGAAAGCGCATGAGGACGATGGTTTGGCAGAATTGACAGAGTTTTTTGTGGAAAAAGTTTGTTCAGGCAGTAGAAACGAATTGATTTCTATTATGAAACAAGCTTTTGAATTTACTCCTACTTGCATGGATGACCATAACATGCTTGCAGCCATACCTCATTTTAATAGGATATTTACCACAAATTATGACACCTTACTGGAAGATTCATATCCTGAATCAGAAAGGGACGTTGTTCGCAATGATGAAAATTGTGCTTATATGAATAAGCCTACTGCTATTTTTAAGATTCATGGGGATTTTATTTTTCCGGATTCAGTTGTAATCACAACCAATGATTATAATCAGTTTAAGAAAAATCGACCTAACCCATCCATGTGGAAATTAGTTGAAACGGAATTCCTAACCAAGAATATCCTCTTTATAGGTTATAGCCTTGAAGACAACAATATATTGGATATAATAAAAACCATATCCAAGAATATCAAACGCAATCAAAAAGAGATGTTTCTAATTGCTCCCAATATACCATCTGCCAAACAGCAACAACTCAGAAAAATGGGAGTAACTTATTTTGATGCAGTTGCCAAAGATTTTCTGCAAGAACTAACCCAAAGTCTTGTGGAAAACATAAGTGATGATTTTCGTCATAATGATATATCAGCAGAAATATACACCAGATTCTATCATCAACATAGGTGCAACCCGATTGTTTCAGTGCAGCCAACTGGCGACAATCAAATTAAAGGTATAGAACCTTTTGCGGGAGAAGAATTGACACATAAAATAAATATGCAAATAAGTTCTTCTATTGGGGAAAAGATAAAAGAGGCTGATTTTGACAAAGCCGGAGAGTATTTAGAAAACGATATTTTTAATGATGGAGTACGAGTACCATGTATTCGTGTTACAGAAAAAGACTTATTAAAATGTTCACACTCTGTAAATGGGATTGTACTTCATAAGCAATTCCGAGAGATTATTATTAGACCGACCGAACGTCAGTTTAACCTTACGATTCGTATTCCACAAAAAGGATTCTTTGAATCAGTCACAACCAAATGTTATGTTATAAGCAATTCCAAATTGTTGATGTTTGCAAATTGCCATATATTTGATTTAGCTATCACTTTAATTCTTCATGAGCCACAAGGTGCAAATATAACATTCAATTTCGACTTCAAGAAGAATTACAAAGACTGTAACGAAGCATTGAAATGGATAGAAGTTCCTATTGCATTCTTTTCTGGTGAAGAGGTATTTATAAAAGAGCTTACCTCTGAACCATTTAAGTTTAGCAACCCTGAAGAACTTAAAGATTGCCATTTCGATGAGTTTAAGGAATACTATTCTAACATAAAAGAGATTGAACTACAAACAGGACAAAAATTCTCCGTTTATCATGAGTACACGAAAGAACGTTTCCGATATGCCCGCATTGTGGCTTCATTTCTCAAACATGAATGTGTTCACTATAAAAATGAACAATATAAGACGTTTCAAGTAACCACCGATAGTGATTCTTTTACAGGAGAGATACCTATAAATGAAGAATTATTAATGGTATCTTCTGAAGAAAAAGAATTAACAATAAATCTGAATGAGAGAACATTTCTGATTCCATATATACATCGTATTTTTAATGGATGTATGATAAAATCAGTTTCTCCTCAAAAAGAAAAACTGATAGCAATGGAGACAGAATATAATCAGCCTTGTTATCAGGTACTGTATTCAAAATATCCATGTAGTGTTGAGTTCCCAGATTTGAAACTCTTTACATCATGCAACAAATAAATGAATTTATAATGAAGACTATACAAGATAAAATATATGCTTATTTCAAGCGGAACCCATTGCTGAAGGTGTTGTTCATCTTCAATGACCCTTTTCTGCATGATGACTTGCAAGGGATGTCATGGGAAACGGATTTCATCTATGTAGATTTCAAGGGCGATTGGTTTACCACCAAATATAACCTCGACCATGACTGGGCAGACAAGAAAGTTGTCCTCTATATGGATATGTCCTCTCCGCTGAAGCAGAAATCCCTGCAAGAGAAATTCCCGTTGATGGATGTGCTGGCGGCCAATATGGAGTATTGTCCGTTAGACTATGCGGCATTCATGCAACAGTATCATCTGCCCGCCTCCATGACTACCTTTGTGGAGAAGAACTTGCAGTTGTTGCAGTCTACCACCGTCATGCGTCTGCTGCAACCCTATTACGACGAGGGTACTATGCAAAAGGAGATTGCCGTAAGGGGACTTCTCTCTTCCTTCCTTCATCAGCAGCGTGTATTGGAATGGGATGCCATTCTGATTCATCTCCTGATGTTAGGACGCGAAAGCGAACAGAAAAAGCGGTTGGACTTCTTTACCAAACTGAGGAATGCCCCTCTTGTCAAAGAAGTGCTGGATGGTAAACTGGTGGATATATTCGGTGTGACGTATGACGACAATACGCCCGACAAAGTATCGAAGATTATCCAAATCCTGAAATACAACGCCATCGTCCAAAATCTTTCGCCAATAGAAGCAGACAACTATAAAGCCAACCGGATAAACAACGCGGTGGCATTGCAGCAGATGAACCGGATATTGGAACTTGCCTTGAGTAATCCTAAATCGGCGGAAGCATTTATGGAAACGATTCATGAATTGGGGCAAGAGATCCGGGACGAAGAGATTATCCGCTGGTATGGACCGGAGGCAGACTATTACTTCATTCCGGAACAACTGTGCACGGCTATCCTGAAAATGCTGATGGAAAACAGTCTGCCGGACGAACCGCAAAAGGTGTTGAGACGGATGGAGAATCTACAATTGACACACTATAATGACAGTGAACTAAGTGCAGTAATGGATTATATCATCCTTGTGACCCGCCTGTACGAACAAATGTCTGTGGAAATCTGCACACTTACTACGCCGGATGAGTATGTCGCACGGTATGAATCGGATTACCATTTGATAGACCAACTTTATAGGTGGGCTATTGAAGCTTATTACAAGATTCTTCCTACCTGTCCGTTGCATGATGCAGCACAAGAGGTAAAGAAGACAGCAGACAACGGCTATGCCAAATGGTGTAACCGATTGAATCTGGGATGGACACAGTGCATACAAGATGCAGGGGGACTGAATTCCTTACACGTTCTCAGACAGCAGGACTTTTACGCAAGCATCATCCGTCCTATACAGAAAAAAGTGGCGGTCATTGTCTGCGATGCCTTGCGTTATGAATTAGCTGCGAATTTGGTGCAGGAGCTTGCCAAGTCACGCCACATTGCCAAACTCGATGCAGCGTTGGCCATGCTCCCTACAGAAACGAAATTCTGCAAACCCTCCCTGCTGCCTCACAAGAACTTGACACTGTTTGGAACAACCGATGAACAAAAGATGTGTGTGGATAATAAGTTACTGGACAGTACACAAAAGCGTTCGGAGTTTCTACAATCCTACCGAGATAAATCTATATGCGTTTCCTTTGAAGAAGTGGCTCAATATAATACAGAAAAGAACCGAGAGATTTTTAAGAACTCTTTGGTCTATATCTTCCACGATAGTATTGATGCCAGCGGACATGACGGTACAGGAAAGCAAGTCGTAGCAGGATGTACACAAGCTATACAGGAGTTGAGCATACTTGTGTCCAAAATACTCTCTTCGTACAACGTGACCGAAGTGTATGTCACTGCCGACCATGGCTTTATCTTTAATGATATGGAAATGGCAGAGAAAGACAAATTGAAAGTAACTGACGAATTCTTGGAAAAGAAATCTCGCTATTACCTGACTACATCTGCCCGGGCAATTCCTCATATCGTGAAATATCCACTGAGCGATGCTTCGGGTATAGAGAATGCAGAAGGAATGTATGTGGCAGTGCCAGAAGGAACCAACCGATTGGCGGCACCGGCGGGCGGTTATATCTTTGCCCATGGAGGAGCAGCGCTTCAGGAAATGATTATTCCTGTAATCACTTGCCGTCAGGAACGCCAAGACAACAAACAGCCAGTCGGAGTGGTACTGTTAGACCGCAGATTATCAGTTATTTCATCCCGCTTGCGGTTCAAACTGCTGCAAACAGAGGCTGTCAATATGGATATGAAAGAGCGTATCGTGACGGTCGGGCTATATGTCAACGACAAACCTGTAACCGCCATTCAGCAAATCCTGTTGGATAAGACAGAACAATTGCTCGATGCTCGAAAAATCTCTGTGGACTTGACCCTCAACCGACACGTGGATGCCAAAGTGTTGCAACTGAAAATCTATGATGTGGAGGATAATATGAATCCTATCATCAAAGAGAATGTGACCAACAATACATTAATTGAAAACGATTTCGACTTCGCATGATGACACTACAAGAAAAGATATTAGATGCCTTTATTGGCAAAGTAGTCCGTAAAGACTTGGCTTTTCAAGTGAAAGGAAACCTGCCTGTTCCCACCTATGTATTGGAATACCTGTTGGGACAGTATTGTGCCAGTGATGACCCTCAGATTATTGAGGAAGGAGTGGAAAAGGTGAAAACGGTTATCCGTAACAATTACATCAGCCGTGCGGAAGCAGACCTGATAAAAGGTCGCATCCGTGAGCGTGGCTCTTATACCGTAATAGATAAAATAACCGCCACACTTAACGACAAGCAAGACCAGTATGAAATCACATTTGCCAATTTGGGATTGAATAAGATTCCTATTGGAGACAGCATTGTTCAGCGTAATCCTAAGTTGTTGTCCGGGAATGGCGTGTGGAGCATCATCAAAATAAACTACCTTTCCGGTGAAGATATTCATATCCGTTGGGAAGTTCAATCACTAAAGCCGATTCAGATTTCCAACATAGACTTGGATGAATACGTTGACCAAAGGGAGAAGTTTACGACAGAAGAGTGGATTGACTTACTGATGCACACCATCGGTCTGAACCCCGAGAACTTGAACCGCCGAGAGAAATTCATTGCCTTGGCAAGGCTTTTACCACACATTGAGAACAACTTTAACTTTGTAGAACTGGGGCCTAAAGGCACAGGTAAGTCACATGTGTATCAAGAATTTTCTCCTTACTCTGTTTTAGTGAGTGGTGGAGACGTAACCAGTGCCCGTCTGTTTGTCAAGATGTCGGGAAATAAAGAATTACTGGGATTAGTGGGCTACTGGGATGTGGTAGCTTGGGACGAATATGAACAAAAGCCCCATAGATCCATCGAAGCAAAGTTGGTTGACACGATGCAGAACTACCTGGCAAACAAATCTTTCAACCGTGGCAAAGGGACGCATGAGAGCACGGCATCTATGGCATTCGTAGGCAACACGAAACATACTGTACCCTATATGCTAAAAAACTCCCATCTGTTTGAATCTATACCTTCCGATTTCCTACAGACGGGTGCCTTTTTAGACCGTATTCATGTCTATAACCCTGGTTGGGAAGTGAAAGTTTTGAAAAAGAATTCCTTCAGTACAGGTTACGGTCTGATTACAGATTATATATCCGCCATTCTGCATGAATTGCGTAATATCGACTGTTCAGGAAAACTGAACCAATATGCAAAATTCAGCGGAACGCTATCCGAACGCGACCACAATGCGATACGCAAAACCTTCTCCGGCTTCTGCAAACTCATCTATCCGAATGGTGTGATGACAGAGGAAGAAGCCAAGGAACTGATTGATTTTGCCGCAGAGTCACGCAAGCGTGTGAAAGAACAGCTCTATATCATTGATACCACCTTCTGTGCGGAACCTGCCAAATTTGAATACACTTGGTTAAAAACAGGTGATATAATTAAAGTGGAAACATTGGAAAATCTGGAATACAACCATCGGAATATGGTTGAACAAGCAGCAAACGATACCGAAGAGATGGCAGAAGCGACAGCTGATGAAACAATCGATACGAAAAAAGCCGCACCGGTCGCTCGTGAAGCAAGACCGCGCATAAAACCATTGGTAAGTACCATGATTTCTATTCGTGAGAATCAAGGTGGAGTCACATATAAAGGGCTGTTTGGCGATTACCTACGTGATGCGAAAGAAATCACTTTGGTTGATCCGTTTATCCGTCAACCCTACCAGATTGACAACTTGGTCGATTTTATTCAAATGGTTAGGGAAGTAACCGTCCAACAAGATACTATCAAAATCCATCTGAGTACTCAAAATGAAGATGATGAAAAAGTAGCAGAAGTAATTGATAGTTTTACTGAGTTGGCAGATGAGCTTCTCCCATTGGGCATTGAGTTTACCTACGATTTCAAAGCCAATCATGACCGTTTAATTCAAACTGATACAGGATGGTCTATCACATTGGGACGCGGATTGGACATTTTTGAGAAATTTGGTCGTTTTTCCTTAGGAAGAGCCAATCAAATGAATCGTCGTTGTAAAGCGTTTAATGTATCTATAAACAAGACGACATATAAATGAATATTCATAAGTAATTAAATTACAAATGCGTGTCTGGTTCAATCCCAGACACGTAAATAAATCGTTCAAGCATGTAAGCATTGTGTATGACTGACTTGCATATTTTATTCCCATCTTCTTACAAGCAGCCTTGGCAAGGTTTATCGCTGCAAGTGATACATTAAAGTGAAATGCCAGTTTCCTGAAGTCTGTAGACTGACTGTTTGTTATTCCGGCATGTTGCTTGGCATCACGAAAGCAAAATTCGAGTTGGAAACGTGTCTTGTAAAATTCCAGAACATCCTGTGCGTTATACATTTCGTCCGTAGAGAAATACAGCTGCCCCATTTGTCCGTTCTTCCATCCATAGGATACCATACAGCCAGGCTCACAAAGCGTTTGGGTGTTTTGGAGTATGCCTTCAGCCCGTAAAGTATACCCTTGTTCACTTTATACTCGGTACATCTTGTGAAGTCCGGATTTTCAAAGTCAATCTTTCCGCCATACAATTTTGGACGTCCGCGTTTTCCTGTCCTTTTTTCTAAGGTGGGATAAAACAATACGGCATCATTCCTGAAACGGATTATTACGTGTAAACCGTTAGCGCACAATGGTTTGACGAAAGTTGCCTTTGAAAAGAACGCATCACATACGACCGTGTTGGAAATACGTTTAAGATGTTCCTGTATGCTGATAAGGTAAGAACTGTACCAGTCAACAAGATTCTTCTCACGGCTTTCCAGCGTTGCATTGTCAGGTGTCCTTCCTTCACTTTTCATTTTCTCATATACCACAACGCACAGCGAACTGATACCCTTGCGCATATCTATCCTACCCGGACACAGGAAATAGCGCATCGTATCGTTCAGGCTAAACATGGCCACCCTGGAGACTTTGGGTCAACAGTTCCATCAACAGTTTTTCTGAACCGTTTCCGAAGTGGGCACAGAGTCCGTTGGGAAACAACCAAGCCACGCCCTGCAGCGCTTGTTCTCCCAAGGTCAATTCTGTAGTTGGTTGCTTGAAACTGATTGGAGCCAACTCTTGTTTGAGACTGTCCTTGTCGGCAGAACATTTTTTGCACCAGTAGTGATATGTTGAATAACTTACACCTGTCTGTTGTAGGTACGACTTCAATGGCTACCCGCTTTGTTGCACCTGCAATTCTAATTCTTCAAATTCTGATCTGTTCAGTACAATTAGGAATTGATGTTATTGTGAGCGCAAAACTACAACCAATCCCCAGGGGGGGGACAATGTGTATTTTTTCGAATGCTTAGAAAGGAGAGACTGGTTGTAAAAAAAGCATGCGCCAGTATTCATGAAACTGACGCATGCTTAGCAAGAGTTTTATTAATAGTTATTTCCAGGCATCATAATCATCACCATAACTAAAACCTAAATCTTTTTCTTCTTCAGTTCCTCTGATATTACTGAATATATCTGGCAGTGGGTGGCATTCTATGTCATCGTTGGTAACGCTGATGGATAGACCATACGCTGTTGACAAAATTGGACAAAGCTCCTGCTTTATGATGATGTCAAGGTCCTTCACAGATTTGGTTCGCCATTCTTTTTCCGAAATGTGAATCTTATCTCTAAAGCCAGCGTGTCTTTCTCGCAAGGATGGAAAAGTGCTACCACCTCCGGTATAAATGATAGGTCTTATTTTCAATGCATCCATCAAGCGATGAACTTGTAGTTTCGTTTGCTTTTTAAAATGCTGTTGTAGTTTACCTATCAAATTCTGGCAAATTGCATTAATGCTATTGCGGAATATGTCTCTTCTCGTAGGATGAATCTCTTGTTCTGATTTGACGTTTGAATCAAGATGAGCTATGTCTTTGTTCTCAGCATCAATCAGAAAGTTCAAACCTTTATTAATTGAGTAAAAGGCATAAACTTGAGGTCCGCTATTTTCAATGGTAAAAAATGAGATATCCGTTGTACCACCACCTATATCCACCATTAAAGACATTCCGTCAGCAATCTTGGATGATTTAACCAATGGCATTAAACAAGCATAAGCTTCGGGAAAGACAAGCATTTCATATTTATCTTTTAGCTCATCCTTACTATACGGAATAAGAGTAGTTTTTTCTACTAATTCTTCGTAAGTTGTATTTAAAAACTTTTCCTTGTTGTTTTTATAGACATCTTCGACTAGATAATAAGCAGAGCCTAGGATTTCTACAGCTATGGCTTTCACTCTTTGAAGGTTGGCCGTATCGGTAGGAGCACCCATTTGCACAACAAATTCTTTACCGTAGATTTCCTCTAAATCGAAGAGTATATTGGCTAAGTACCAAATGGAAAATAGCTTACCTTCGTTTTCGGATAAATTTGCAGAGTTTTGTGTACAGAAGGTTGCTTGTTTGAAATAGCGAATAATCTTACCTTCGCCATTATCTTTCAGGTACCCATATTCAAGTTTTGAATCAGGCTTGATTCGGATTATGGATGGAAGAGTATATTGTTTCTCTCCATGCGTATCAGAAAACTGAAAGAAGCTATAACTGAGTTCTACTCCTTTCTTATCTTCGATACATATTTTGCTTTGGTGTGTTCCAAAGTCGAGTCCAATTGTAATCATAGTTATATGATAGATATTAAATTTAAGGATACTAATTTTTCGTCAATGCCTAATTGCTGGTCTTCATTGATTACCTGCAGATGCGCATCACGTTCTTTTGCCAATTGAGCCATATTTGCTTTAGCGAGCCGGATAGCACCTTGCCAACGCCTGCTTTCTTTTTTATCAAAATTGAATTCCAACAGCCATTGCCAGTTTTCAATATTCTGTTGGTGGTTCTTAATGCGAGATTGGTAATATTCCATGGTCTGTAATTCATTACGGCGGCGATCACTTTCCGTTTGACGAATGGCTTCTTCGGTACGACGTTTCTTCTCGTCACGAATAAAGTCGGCAAAGTCATAGCGCATATCGTTAATCATATCTGCATTGGTATCTGAGTTGGTGACATTCCGTTCATATCCTTCCACTTGTGAACGACGATAAATCCGGTCAATAATCTGTTGGTCAGTTACCAATTTCCCGGTCTGGGTATTAAAAAGAACAGGAAGCAACTCGGCCGTTTGCTTTTGTACTCCTTGTACCATGCGGTGAGAGGTAAGTTGATATAGTCCCATGAAGTAGCGTTCTCCTTCATGCAGCAATTCATCGCTTTCCAGCGCAAAACTGAATGAAGTGTTCTTTTCTTCGTCATGCTTGGAAAAATAATTCAGGCAGGCTTGAATCATGGGGTGGTATATATTCAGATAGTTGATGCTAGAGTCTTCATATGCAACTTCTTGTGAGAAGGTAAGTTTGAAAGACATTTTTTCTCCAATTCGATGGCGGAATTGAGATATACTGATTTGGGCTTCATCGGAATAATCGCCGTATTGAACTAGGAAGTTTTTCAAGGCACTTGGTTGTGTCAGTGGTATTTTAAATTCCATAATCCCTTTCTTGATTTCTTCCATATTGCAAGTTGTTAAATGCTGTCGTAGGAGAGAATGCACGTAATTCTGCAATTCTTCTTCGGTTACATAAGCATTATTGTAAAGTATGCGATTGATTTCGTCTCTGAAATAGGCATCATTGGTCAATGTATTACTTAAGCCTTCCTGCAGATGCTGGAGATTTTCTCTTTCATTTTCAATGGCAAGTTCCACTTCTGCAATTTTTCTTTCTTTTTCTTCTTGCGTTAAATCCTTCGTAAAGAATTCTTTTTCCATTTGGTTATAAACGTCCTGAATGGTCATAGATTTTCCATTGACTTCAATTTGGGCATCAAGAATAGCTTCCATATCACCAATGGTACCTCGGAATATTCCAATACGCTCCAGCAGACGCATATAGATATCTTCTTGAATAGATCCGGCCACTATGATATTATAAATATTAACTACTGGTGATTTCTGACCGAATCGATCAATACGACCAATACGTTGTTCAACGACCATCGGATTCCATGGTAAATCATAATTAACCATAGAATTACAAAATTGCATATCCAGACCCTCACTACCAACCTCAGAAGAAAGCAGGATGTGAATCGAGTCATCGTTCTTGAATTTTTGAAGGATCTCTGAGCGGTTATCTATTTGTCCGTGAATAATCACAGAATTATATCCAGCTTTTTTGAGTCTGATACTTAGATATTTCAAGGTACGGCGAAAAAGGGCAAAGACCACCAACTTTTTTGTTCCGCCCGCAAAAACCTCTTCAATAATTCTAATGAGCATATCTACTTTGGCATCTTTTTCATTTGCAAACTGATCGATGCCTTTATCTAGGGATGCTTCTTCATTTTGATATCCCCAAACGCTACTTGCTACTTGCCGTTTTCTTTGTACAAGTCCTAAGGCACCACCTTGGGTCAAACGTTCCTCTCCCCACCAATCCTCGTATGAGTTATCATCCGTATATTCTTCTATGACACGATCAAATTCTTCTTGCTCATCGTCATACAGTTGAACCTTACATAGATGTGGGTGACGCTCGGCTTGAGACATATCCGTGGTAACTTCCCGTTTTCTGGTTCTCGAAAAAACGGTATTCATTACACTCATCGTTGCCAACAAGTATTGAAGGCGAGCTCTGACTTTTGGAGTGTCTTTACCATGAAGAAGATCCTTGATTTCTTCAAAAATAGGATCATCTTTGTATAGTTCAGCAATATTGGAACTTTTCGTAAAAATTATCTCTTCGTTTGCAGAGAAACTGGCGCTTACATTTGTTGTAATTAGTTTCTTATAAATGTCTGAAAGAGCTACGCTATGATTTAAATTGGTGATAGCTTCCACAAAAGGACGATTCTCATTCATACGGTTACGGAAAATTTCATAATTGAAGTAACGAGAATTATCCAAAAGATGAAGTAAGTTATAAAGATTTTCTTCGTTTATCATAACAGGTGTAGCAGTCAGGAAGAGTACAGCATCCGCCTGATTCATGATAATTTCTGCTCCTTTGTAGGTTTGAGTTTCCCGATTTCGCATCTTATGCGCTTCATCGCAAAGTACAAGACTGAAACGTTGTGGATTCTGGGATAGATAATCCACTAAATTCGTATATTTCTTTTTGGCGGAATTCTTCTGATTGTTTTCTTTCTCTTTCTTCTTATCTTTTGGCATGCGCATTTTTTCGTAATTTACGATAGCACGTACCGTGTTGCTTTTCGAGTCTAAGTCAGCAATTAAATCCTTGGCACTTTCTACGATTTTAAATGTCAAACCAAATTTTTCGAACAATTCGGCTTTCCATTTTTCCTGAAGAGATTTAGGACATACGATTAAAACATTGCCCAGTTCCCTGCGGGCTTTTAGTTCAAGCATGATGTGACCGGCCTCGATGGTTTTACCAAGACCGACCTCATCGGCTACCAATAGTCTGCGATTGGGCGAATTAAGAAATTTAAGCAATGGCTTAAACTGATAAGCTCGGAATAATGTTTTAGAAGCCTTTAAGGAAGAAATCGTACTGTTGTTGTTAGAGTTCATAATTTTAAACGTCGTATTTTTCTTGGAATACTCAGCATAGCTCCCGTAAATTCCATTCTTACAGCGTTCAAAAGGATCTCTTTCATTAAAGTCAGCTTTAAGGTCATCTTCAAATACGTCTTCCGTATTACCTGTACTCAAATTAACCATGTACAGTTGTCTTCCTGTTCTTGAAGGCTTCGCCACTTTAACAACTGTACCTTTAACATCTCTGTCTAATAAGATAACATTATCTCCAATATTAAATAGGGCCATATCTTGTAGGTATTTTTCGTTTATACTTTACTTAAGGTTTTATCGCTTTTATATCAGAATCTGATATGTAGTATATTCAATTGTCTAATTGAATGAAAAAGCATTTGATGCAAAAATACATCAATTTTGCCATTTTACTAGTCCTATATGGAACTAATCCAGGGCAAACGCATCTAATCTTTCAACATTTTCCGCAAATAATCATTGTCCCATCCTGCTTTGAGCCTTTTTCCCTTCACTCCAACTTTAGCAGACATCTCGTTTTTGAGTAGATTTAATGCCATTCTGTTTATCAACGAGAAGTTTTGTGCAGCGTTTCCTGCTCTCTTCCTGCTGTGGTCTTCATTGAAAGCGACATCATACCCAATGCAGGGAGTTCTTGACTCCCCAATACGAACGGATGGATTTGTTTATCTATTTCGCGTCCGTTTTAAGACTGCTGATATACATTCTGGTTTCTTTCAAAGTCGTCTGTCTACATTTGTCATAACGTTCCGTCTCAATCTTTATCAAGGAGCGCAGGTTCTTCCATTCCTCCCTGTTTTTAAAAGGGACAAGTCACAGACAACGGAACAACGTCTTGTCTCAACCCACCCATGGCAGCAGTCAGTATCTTCAGAAACAAAGACGACTGGCAAGAAACGGAAGCTGTCTGTTTACACAAAATTGGGGATAGTCCCTGGAAGCAGGAGGCTGAAACGCTTCATTCTCACAGAAATCACGTATCGTTAAACCACTGGATTGCTGCCTTTCATAAACACAGACAGGAACTCTTCTTTACTCATTATACGTTTCATATTTTTTGTTTGCAAAGTAATAGAAGAGTTCTTGGCTTTACAATGTATACTATATCGGATGCTTACCTATCACCTTCATATGCCATCTTATTTTTTTAGGGACATTTACTGAATATTCCTAATTTACAGTTTCTTGAATTTTTAATGGATTATTAATATTACAAAATAACCTTAAACGATTCCTTTCCTATACGGACGAAGTAAAGTCCATCGGCAGGAACTTCCACTTCCTCCATACTGTCCCGGATCGTTTTCAAAACAACAAGCCGTCCGCTGCCATCATACACATAAACCGGGACACCTGCTTCAAAGCCGAAGATAGCCAAACGTCTGGAAGCGGAACGATAAACACGTTTGGTTGCGTTTTCAGGCTGATCAATACCTGTTGGGGCATCTTTCAATACAAACTCAACTTGACAGGTAAGGTTAGAAGTAAGAGAAGCAATGTGATATTCATTATTCATCAATTGTCCGATGACATTTTGATTATTCAGCAATACACTTCCCAATTTGTATTTCGCATCCGGAGTAAAGGATAATGTAACCGCACTTCCTTTTTCAACCGAAACGGTCTCCAAAGACTGGCTTACCGTCTGCCCATTTACTTTCACCGTGCCATTTCCTATGACATCTACAATGCAAGAAACCAAAGGAGTCTTTTCAAAAATCGCAACAATCGCCAAATCGCTCGTGACAGATTCCACTATCAGCAAATCATCAACGACCTTTAAAGTCACATCCTTCCCGTCCAATAAAACTTGTTTCAAATAACAGCCATAATCCGGAATAAAAGCAACAGAAACTTTCGCTGACTTTTGCACCATCAAAGAAATACCGTTGTCAATAAAATAATTATTGACTTTCACCATACCTCCATCTGAATAAGAAACCTTGACAGAGCAAGTGGCTGGCGTACCTTTCTCAAAAATAACTGTCACCTCCCGATCTCCCGCAATCTCCGGTATAGTCAACGTATTGTTTACAAGCTGATCCGTAACATCAGCAGCACCCAACTTTACTTGTTTCAACAAATAACCGTCATTCGGAAGCATCAAGATCTGAATATCAGTTCCGGCAGTCACCGGCGTTGAAGAGCCATTGGTTGCAGCCTGATTATTGATTTTCACCTGTCCTCCGACATTGTAAGTCACTCTGACTAAACAGGTTTTCGGGGTATCCACCTCAAAAATAACAGTCAACTCCTGATCCGCGTTAATAGATGTTATTACAATCTTATTATTCTCAATTTTATCTGTCACATCTTTCTTATTCAATTGAACACTTTTAACGTGATAACCCGTTTTTGGAATAATTGAAACTGTTATATCTTCCGATGCTGTTACAACTTTAGACGACCCACTGCTTATCGCTTCTTCACCGATTTGCACCGTGCCACCTTCATTATATGTTACTTTTACAGTATAAGATGCAACTGTCTCTATTTTTTCAAAACGAACAATAACATCCTTTCTTTCAGAGATTTTTGATATAGTCAGAACACCATTTTCCACTTGTTTCGTCACATCATCTGTTCCTAACAACACTTGCTGCAATTTAAAACCTTCATTAGGTGTAATGCCTAACTTCACATCCGTCCCGGCATCTACTAAAACTGAAGAACCTGACGTAACGTCTTGTTTGTTCACATCAACCACGCCTCCTTCATTATAAGAAACCTTGACTGAATAAACTTCTTTCTCAAATACGACTGTCAGTTCTTTATTTTCTACAATTTTAGGGATAGTCAAGGTATTGCCTTTCACTTGTTCTGTTACATCAGTTGCTCCCAACTTTACTTGTTTCAAAGAGTATCCTTCATCGGGAATAAAAGATACTTGAACATCGGTTGCCTCTGAAACTGAAACTTCACCGGATTGTATTGTCTTTTCACCTATTTTGACAGATCCACCACCGTTGTTTTTAACCATAATGAAGCATAAACCTACTTCTCGAATATCATAAAGAGACCACACAGGTGCTTTTTCATACAATGATTTGCTACCTACTGGAACTATTAACGTTAGGCCATCTTGCATAAATGGATCATCTTCCGCTAATAATAAAGGAGGCTTAACTGCATCTATTTTCAAAACAGAAATTTTAGATGCTACAAATGCATGCCATTTTATTTCTTTTATAGAAGCTGGTATTTCTAAATATTGAAATTTACATGTTACAAAAGCTTCTTTTCCTATAACTTCTAAAAGAGGAGGTAACTTAACATCTGACAAGGATATATTACCATAAAAACTTAAATCATTTATTTCTTTTAAATTCTCATTTTTGCTTAAATCAATACTTTTCAACTTAGAACAACCACTAAACACATAATCCCCTAGATATTTCAGCTTACTACAAGCAGAAATATCTATTTTTTGCAAAGCATTACAAGCTGAAAATGCAGAAGAACCTATATATAACAAATCAATACAAGGAGATAAATCTATTTCTTTCAATCCTATACAGCTTGCAAAAGCTTTTTTATCTATTCTTACTAATGAACTAGGAAAAACTACTTTCTTTAAATCAATACCAGAAAAAGATTGTTCAGGGATAGTATCTATTATAGCATCAGACAAATCTAACGACCAAACATACCCTTTCCACTTCTGAAAAGCCTTAAAATCAGAATTATATAATTCTCCTGTAATCTTCACCGTCGCATTTGAACTGAAATCTTCAATTGCTGCAATTTTATCCGCCAACGTACCCGGTTTTTCCACATGAATCTCCCGTACCTCTTGTGCATACCCCGTCAAAAAAGCCGAGATAAACCATAAACATAACCAAATCCATCTTCTCATACCCCTAACTTCCTGCCTCACTGTCCCCTCCGTTCGGCATTTGCTCTAAGATTATCATAATAAGAAAAGCGCAGGAACTGTCACTCTATTATCTAATCTAAAGGTATCGCCAAATACCCACTCCAGAGATAATAAAACAACAGCCTACGCTCTATACCGTAGTAAGCTTTGTTCATAACCAAAGTATACACAACAGAGCACAAGCATTCATTGTCTATTATTCCTGCATAACAAAAAATTGGCAATTTATTAGATTGGGAATAATATCATAAGCGCTTTTCGCTTTTTTCAGTAAGTCCTTCTGTTCCAACCTCCACCGAGATTCCTACTTGGAATTGCTACAAAAGTACAAATTTCACAAAATCAAAGCTATATTAACGCGAATAAAATACTTATCGAGTAGATCGAAAACTGCTTAGTATACATCTGGGCATAGAGCATTTAATCGCTCGGCAAGCCCCTCTAAGGTCTCGTGAATCAATATGCGTTGATTACGGCAGACACGTAAGGGAGTCGAGCCGACAAAACTGATACCTTACAGGTCCCTAATAAGATCTTCTTAATAAAATGGTCAATGGGAGCAACGAAGGAGTGTCAAAAAGCACACCTTCTTTTATTTAACGCTCATGTCATTTCCTATTAATTCGCCTGATAAATAGCATAATTACAAATCAGTCAATATTCCAATAGGCATCCGGTTCACCATCAAAGATTGTATCTATGTCATCATCACTATATCCTTCTTCATCCTGTGCCCAAGAATCCGCATATCTGCCATAAGACGGTTCTTCTACATCCATCTCGTCTTCCCAATCAAAACTTGCTACCATGATTAATCTGCTCTAATAAATTAATAATATCTGTCGGCTTCTGTGCCGCATAATCATAACCCGAATGAGCCAAAAGCTCCGGTTCCTGTGTTCCCCAAAAGCAAGCCACACAATCAATTTTGGCCCCTCTGGAAGCTTGCATGTCAATCGCCCTGTCACCGAACGAGATCAAACTATCCTCTTCCCCCAGAGAGTATGCACTGACTCTGATTGGATATGGGTCCGGCTTGACTCTCCGGTTAGATTCGTAATATCCGATAATATTCGATTCTTTCACCGGAATTCGAAAATGATTGACCACACGTTTGATGTATGTGCTGGGAGCCGAACTTACGAGCGCCACCCCGTATCCATGAGACCTAATGTAGTCAAACACCTCTTCCATTCCCTCATAGAGCGTGAACTGAGGAATAAGGTTATAGACATCCCCCCATCTCCGATTCTTACGGGCGGTCTCCGCAATCGACGAATCCACTAGAGTCATATCCAAATCAAAAATAAGTCCTGTCTTTACATATTCCATAAGACACCTCCCCTACCACAATGATTGTTGAACATTACTTTTCTTTTCGTTTCTCAAAAGGGAAACAATCTCCATCAAATCAGATTTTGAGTTCAGGTATTTGCCACCTTTCGCAACCAAAGCCTGATTCCCGGCAACCTTGGGATTCTCCATCAGGGAAGACTGTTTATACTCAATCACGTATAACGGCTTCCCGGCTACCAATGTCGCTGTGGCCGCATGGTTCGTTCCTCCGGACACTCCGGTTTGGACGACTATGGTCGCCCTTGAGAGGCCGGCTTGCAAGCGGTCACGTTCCACCAAACGGTAGGCATTCACGTTTGCCCCAACCGGATATTCAGAAAGAAGAAGCCCCCCATTATCCACTATATCCTTTGCCAAATCCTCATTCTGCGGAGGATAGATGCTGTCCAGTCCATGAGCCAGAAATGCCGTTGTCACACCATTTGCTTTAAGAGCCCCTTTGTGACCACAAGTATCACATCCAAGTGCCAACCCACTTACGATATTAAAGCCGTAGGAAGCAAAGAACTCAGCAAAGTATTCACCGGCCTTGGTTCCTTCCGGAGTCGGTTCACGTGTCCCTATGACAGCTACCCCCGGTCGGTTAATGGCAGACAAGTCCCCTTTATAATACAGTAGGAGCGGCGGGCATTCCTTACCCTTTTCATCAACGGTTCCTCTCAGAATGGAAGGATATCGGGATGCATCCCAGTAGTTAATCATCCCAATGGACAGGCTCTCACTCTGATCAACTATCCGTCTTGCCACCGCATTTGCGCCCAGCATATCCGATAGTTCGATATGCGGGAAGCGTTTAAGCAGTCTTTTACCAGCCATATATGATATCAGATCAAACAGTTCCCCAACATCAGCTGGTTTATGCTGATTGTTTATTATATATTCAAGTATAGCCATTTGGGACTTAGGTCCACAGCCCTTGATTTGCTGCAATGTCAATATGTATTCGTTTATACCCATGTCTACAATTAAAATATAAATGTTAGTAACTTATTACGAGTATACTGAGGCAAGCCAGGATGTACCGTCTGCGCCACAAACAATCCCTGAACATAAACCGCGCCTAATCTTAGCATCTTATGTGCACTTATCCGGAATGTAGTCCCATTAGTAATGACATCATCGATCAAGAGCACCTTTTTCCCAGAAAATTCCTTCACATCAAACGCAAACGCTACAGTAGGATCAGCTAAACGGTGACCTGTATGCTGGCTTTCGCGATCCTCCAGATTAGTAATGGCAAGCATGGAAGTTGCCACACCTGTCTGTCTCATTAAATAGCCGGACAGCTCCCTATACCGCGTCTCCGTCTTCTGCCGGGTTGACGAAGGGATAAAGCAAATCACCCAATTGGCCTTGTCATCCCGAGTGATATCGTTTATCTTGCTTACCAGAAGATCCTTTGTCCGCTGGGAAGCCCGACCACCCTTAAAATTGAAAACCTCTTCCCGTTCTTTCACCTGTGCTTCCGTTCCTCCGAATCGTATCGGCAAATACTCAAGTAAACTTGAATAAGATAATTTACGTGTTGCAAACATAATCAAAAAATTTATCGTTTGCATTTCTATACCCAGAAACAAAAAAGGTAAACAAGAAAACTAGAAAAAAAATCAACCTCCCTACATTAACGGAAGAGATACAGATGACTTCCAGGTTAATTATTTGCAATAACTTTGTCTGAATCAATATTCTATCTAATTTTACGCATTCAAAGAGAATCGAGTATGATACGTTGGATATTATATAGCCTGTTAAGCCTGAGCATCATTATGTTGCACCCCGCATCGGTATCTGCCCAAGTAAACAGAGCCTTGTTGATAGGTATTTCTGAATATCCAGATGAAGGAGGTTGGACAACCATACATGGTGCGACCGATGTCCTGCGCCTGGAGAAGACGCTATGCCAGAAAAACTTTAAAGTCACCAAACTAATCGATAAGGAGGCGACCTATGAAAACATCACCAAAGCACTGGACAAACTGATAGAACAGACCCATGAGGGGGATGGAATCTACCTGCATTTCTCCTGCCACGGGCAACCGTTCGAGGACCTGGACGGCGATGAAACAGACGGATGGGATGAAGCGATAGTTCCCTACGACGCACCTCAGTCTTACAAGAAAGACCATTATGAAGGCGAGAAACATCTGACGGATGACAAACTGAACCAATATTTAAAGGCTCTCAGGAAAAAAGCCGGAACAAAAGGTTACCTGGCAGCCGTGATGGACGCCTGCCATGCAGGTACCAGCTATCGAGGTGAAGAAGAAGCACCGGTCAGGGGGACCAATAGAGGATTCAGCCGGAAGAACCAACTTTACCGCCCCAACAAACTGGAAAAGGCAAATACCTACCAAATAGTTAACGAGAACGGCTTATCCCCTATCGTGATATGGGAAGCCTGCCGTCCCTACCAGCAGAACCGTGAGATAAAGGAAGAAGGACAATTTATGGGTGCATTATCTTGGTATGTGGAACAGAAACTCTCTGGCTCCGGTTCATGGCGTGACGCGGATTGGATAGAGCAAGTGCAAGAAGCCATGAAAGCAGATATCCGGTTAACCAACCAAAATATGGTGATAGAAAAAAGCGGGGGAATTTGCAATTAATTGCAACACTCCCCCTGAACTTAACACTAACAATCATGCTGCAGCTGCAGCCATATCCATGAACTGTCGCATAGGACAAAGTAGATTTCCATAATTTTCTTCGACAAATCTTACCAACTTTGTGAGGGTCATACACGCCTGTCCATCCCATTCATCATAGATAAACGGATAAAGATCAGTAATTTCGTATGAATTGGTATGCCACGTAAGTTGGACATCTCCAGGGAGATAGACATAAATCAGGTAAGCGGCATTTTTCCCTGACGAATAGTTATAGCCGTACTTCCAACCTGCAGACTCCAAAAGGGAAGGAATATAGTCCAGGATATACTGCTTCCTACAATACTTAGCAGCCCGGGTCTTATAGTCCTTCTTAGCGGAAAGATTGGCAAATTCTATATCCATGAGACAAGCTACCAGTTCCATGGAAGCATCCTTGCGAATCCTAGCCAACTTGTGCAGCACTTTAATGGTTCTCCGTAATCCTATGCCACAAGCAGTATCCATAAAATCAGCAAGTTTGGCAAGGTTCTCTTTATTTTGAGAATTGCTTTTTTTGGATTGTTCCTCCATCTCTTTCAAGCGCAGTTGGATCTTTTCTTTCAGAAGCAAGTTATGAGTCGTATTCTTCATAGCTGTCAATTCTTTCTGAGTATATCCGAACAATGAGAATTCATCCGCTTCTTTCTTGTTCTTAGCATACATGATTTCAATCGCTCTTTCGGAGATACCACCGTTAAAGTACAGATTCCTAATTTTCTTACCCAGTGCATTCAATATTTGAGTATCCATCGTATATAGTTTTTGAAGTTTGAAATACTAGTTTTACTCTATATACCGTATAAGAGAAAAGGTAAACAAGGCCTAATACATTTTTGCTAATATCTTTGATATGCACATATAGATCAGCATATTTGCACATAAAAAGGAAAGGAAAGAGCTATTGAAGCAATGAGCGCCAACAGGATAACAATAAACATTCAGCGAACATTACATAGAACTTTGGGAGGCCACTAATCAGGAAGTAGCCACCACATTCAAATCGGTGTCTTTATCCCCGGAATTTGCATTGTAATCAACATTGAAACCGATCCGATTTCTGGAGGGTTTACGTTCTTCTGCCCTATCTACATACACTTCAGCAACAAACTCAATAGTTGAAACAATTTCCTTAAAATGAGTCAAAAACAAATCCATCATCATGACTTTTGAGGTAAAATAAAAGGATATAACCACTCTTATACTATCATTGAAAGCAAGAACTTTGCAATGATTGTCCATATCAGTATTTACCTTATCCGCAATAAACGTCTTATCGGTTATATCAAGAGACTCATAGCCACTATCATCACATGGGTATGTTATTTTGCATTCAGCATAGCTTCCATGGGTAATAAAGAGGACTTCATAAAGTATATCTTCATAATCCATGATGATAATCCCGTCTTCAAACTTATACTTTATTCCCTCTTTTTCCAAATACTTAATATACCACTTACGCATCTTAGGTATATTCCGTACAAAAAATCTGTCCCAAATCCGGAGATTTCCCGGGATAACATTATTATACATAGGAAAACATTTAAATTTGTGTTACAACAAAATTTGATAGTTAATAAACTTAGATTTCAGAGCGTAAACTTCTATAAACATAAGACTTCTTCCAACGGTAAATCTCGTATGCACGGTTAACCATCTGGGGATGCGAATAGAACGCCATTCTGCAATTTTGTTGAATCTTATCCAACAAAGTACGTCGCTCATGTTCATGAAACTCATTCGCTTGCCGAACTAACTGATAGGGATCAGAACCAATATCAGAAAGACCGGAAGCTATTTTCAGTATAGTAGACTGGAAGACCCGTTCTCCTGACACTACAGCCGCACACCTATCGGCAGAAAGCTCGCTACGTCTGGACCAATACTGTAAAGCCAAAAACGCCGGTCCGGAAAGACCATACGACAACAGCCCCAACCTTTCGCCAAGATTTCGTATCACATCAAACACACTGCCATATAACACATGTTGGCACAAAATATGCCCACATTCATGTGCCATTAGGCACTGCAACTCATTTTTATCAAGTTTCTCAATACACGAGCTTGAGATGCAGACAAAAGTTTTCGTCTCTCCGTATGTATAAGCATTCATGACTGGATCATTATAAATATACACCTCAGGCATATCAATGCCGACAGCCGATACCGTTTGCCTCATTAATGATAAGACATCAGGCATACATTTTTCAGAAACCTTCAGCATCATTGCCAGGTTTTCACCTCGCAAAATACGCTCGTATCCCACTTCCATTACCTTCCGGCAAATTGATTCGATACCAGGAATCGATCGGAGGATCTGAGTAGCCTTCAAATCCTCCGGATGTGCAATGTCAAACGCCTTAATCATGCTGACACCTTATTATGCTCAGAATCAGATTCACATTTAGTACGCATATAAGCCACCTGCAGAACAGCAGGAACAGTGACTCTATATGCCGGTCCCATGATATCAAAGAGTGTCCAACCGCTCAATAAGATCCAACCCAACGGGCCAAACAATACCCCCAATCCTCTGGATACCACAACCATGCCAGCGATGATGACACCACGGCCCAATAAGATTGCTGACACAGTCCGCATTACAGAATTGATGACCAACAGGAACAACTTCCGGTTTGCAAAACGATAAGCGACAAGAGCCGCAAGCAAGCCTGCCTTAGTATAGGCATAGTCACTGATTCCATTCTCTTTCATTATATCCCGAATCTGTTGCTCGTCCATTTCGCCAATAGCTTTAGATGATAACGCAACAAGTAAATTTATTTCCATCTCATTAGCCGTTGAATGTTTGTTCACGGGAACTTTAAGACGTTTGCAAACATCATAGACTATACTCTCATAAGAAGGGCCATAACCATTCCGGAAATAATTAAAAAGCGTATTACCTCCATAACACTGCAACTCGTCAGCTATCTCCCGCCACATTCCTTTCATGTTATAAGGATAACACTCTATATACCGGTCCGTATTTGAAAGCCCCTCTCCCATCCGAATCTTGCCTTTATTGTCATACATAAGGATATCACAAAGCGTACGCAAGTCATCGTTGTCACAATACTGTAAGAACTCCAAGTCAAAATCTGCTCTCATGAAAAAAGTGTTTTTAGATCCCGTCATTAAGTTCGGCGGGATTAGTTAGTAGAAATATAAATTAAAAAGATTACAGAAGGGATAAATCCCTCAATGTGGTTATTTGAAGAAAGAAAAAACCTTGCGGGTTCCCAAAGATGCACCAATGCCACCACCCATACCTCCAATGATACCTCCGATTACAGTACCCACTCCAGGGCAGATGGCTGTGCCAAGGGCAGCACCCGCACTGGCACCGGCCCAACCACCACCCACACCAGCAGCATTGGTAGTAGTGTTCTCTGCAAATTCACGACCAGAAATTTGGCCTCTGCAAAGTTTGACAGCATCAGGAATGGTAGTACCCACAAAGACCACAGTGCTGACGACTGCATTTGTACGAACCGCTTTAGTGATAACATTTGTAGCAGCAGTCTCAGCCACCTTCTTTCCGGCGATTACCGAAGCTGTCTTTGTAAGTACTTGCTTACCAGCCTCTGTTTGCATTACAGTTTTGATAGCAGGTTTGATAGCCTTAGTAATAACAGCCGCAAAATTACGACCGACCTGGGTACGGAGAAGTTGTTGTGCGGCTACACCTGTAATAAGAGTACTGGCTCCTGATTTGGCAGCCTGCACAGAAGCCTGCTTTAGTGCCTCAGTATGATTTAGACCCTGAGATTTGGCTGTAAAATAAGTGACGGCAAAAGAAAATCCGCAGGCAAAAGAACAAGCCACAGCTTGAGTACGGATGTCGAACTTTATGGAATCCATATTTCCAGCCTTGGCAATACGGACTGCTTCATCGTAAGTATAATGGCCTTTGACCACAATTTCAGAAGCCATGTTCGGATCGGTCACACCAGGTACCTTGTTCTCGTTGATTCGCTCACGCATAATCCGGACCGCTTCATCAAACTGATCCTTTGGAACCTCCAATTTCATTCCAGAATAGCGGTACTGACCATTTTCAAAAGCTGAATTCACAGATTTTGTCGCATTAGCACAGTATTTTGTCTGTATTTGAATGCCATTAACGACACGATCCGCACCGTTCTTAGCATTATCAATACCTACTTTATCTACCCGTTTGCCATGCATTCTGTCATGTAAGGCATTGGCATCTTCAGCTGCAAAACCATGGCCTTGTTTTGAATGATACTTGACCCATTGCTGGTCGTTAATACACTCGGTAGAAGCTATAGAAGCAACACCACTCACTGTCTCTGAATTCTTTTTTGACATAACTGTTCAATTTAAGAATTTGTAATTTGGAATCTTTTCCCCACAAGTTTTTTAAGCCTGTAGCGGGCGGCGCTTCATCCATTGCCACCGTCCTCTCATTTTTAAATTTTGAGACAGCATACGGAACATCTTTTTGATGTTTGTGCGTTGCTTATTGATTACAGGTGCAAAGATATAGCCGTCCGGAAAACCATGCAAAAATCAGAGACCTTTAAATGGTTAACACAATTGTGAACCATTCAGTATCGGAGATCAGACTACAGTAATAACCGTAGAGAGCAATCTATAGCTATATGAATAATTACATTACTAAAACAAGTAATCAAAGTAAAAAAGAGCCATATCCAACCTGAGAAAAAGATTGAATACAACTCTTAAATTCTAGCAATACATTTTACTAATCACTATTACTTGTCCAAATTATCGGTTTCATAGAATTGTACAAAGTAATCTCCAAAATTAGGAGAAGTAATACTCCTATTCTTGATTCTAACATTCGACCCTACATGATATCTTTCCTTATTATCATTGGGTTGTTTAATAAAATATCGCTCCCCAATAGGAGAAATTACTATTGCTCCGCCCATGTTCTTAGATAGTTCTACCACCTTCCCTTCAAAAGGAATAAATTCAAACGGCTTGATTTCAGCATATTTATCATAAAATTTACCTAACCACCTGATAACATCTAATCCGATAATCGCCAAAGAGCGAACAAGATATACATCGGAACTTTCGCGCAAATAAGAATGGAATTTTAAAGCAGGTTCATTCATTGCATTGGAACTATCAGATATATCCTTATCATGGGATCCATCTTGTGTATACAAAAGGAATAAATTAAAGGCTGCATACAATGACTGGCTCATATAATCCTGTGATTTATAAGCCATACATACCTTAGGAATCTGCCCTTTCCTCTTTTTACAAGCCAACAGATCAGGTAAGCCATTAAGACTATACGATTCTGGTATTACAAAAACGTTTTTAAGTTTGGAGATAAGATTTTCAATCACTTTCCTCAATTTGTTTGGCATACCTGACAAATCATACCTGTCTATATCGGAGTTCATAAGAATATCCAAGAAAACATAACCGTCAAGTTGAAATCTTTCTATTACATTAAACGCTTCCAGATATTCCTGTCTTACCCGATATTCGGGAGTTCCCTGTTTATCCACTTCCTCATTTATCATGACAAGCAAATCTTCCAATTCATGTGCCTGAAAATACCTATTCCTTCCAGACGAAACGTTCGTATTACGTCTGAAAAAATAGTCTGTTTCCATTTCATACTCCAATTCAAGGTACTTGTTGCGAATGAAATCTATATCACGTGCAGAAAATAAATAAAATGGGATGGATGGATAATCAAGCAAATGTTCCTGTACTGATATAAATCCATTAGCTGAATTTATATCCGGTACCAATGTACTCTTTCCAACATTAAAATCCACAATGACCGCATCTATAAAAGACTTGAATTCTTTAAGGATTGAACTTAGTTCATCAGAAGTCTTTGCTTTCTTAAACAGCACACAATCATGGGATTCGAAAAGCCTTTTGGTACTTTCATTATCTAATTTGTCAATATTGTCATCCAGCCAGACAACATTAATTCTTTTCCGTGCCATATTTTTTTATGTATAAATGAATTTCTGTATTCCACTTCCTTTCCGTAGGTATCCGGACAAATCCTCCCTGGAGTTCGGCATACTTACTAATCTGATATCCCCCGATACCCGTATGACCTGTGACACCCGAAAACACACCCCGTGTCCGGAAATTCCGGTCGGTAATATCAATGGGAGTCCCATTATTACAAATCTTCAAAAGGACATGTTCTTTTATGTCCTCGGTCTCAAAGTGAACAATAGGAGTTCCGGAGGTAAAATTCTTGAACCCGTGTACGGCTGCATTGTCTAATATAGAATTTAGAATAATTCTAAGCGTAGCCATATTGTACCTAACTATACAATCATCACCCAACGAGGTAAAGTCAGTAGTCAACGAGAAGGCCCGAGTGAGCATAGAAGCATGCCGGACATAACGCACAAGAAAATCCTTCAATTTTATGTTACTAAATTCATCCGGTGATGGCTGCCGCCCTGCCATTTTAATATAACTGTTCAGTTCATCATAAGAATCCTCTATATAATTCGCTATTTGAGAACATTTAGTCAAACAGTTATCCAGATAGTCAACCATAAATGAACGAAGCCTATGCAAATCATCCCTCATTTGTTCGACAAAATCGGGGAATGGTTCATAAACATAATCTTCGACCTTATCTCTCATTGATCGAATAATGTATCCTATATCTTCAAAGTCTGGACTCACAAACGAATCATCATTATCCATCATTTTAAGGGAACTCCGTAACTCCTGGAAATCAGCATTATTACCTGACAAATCAGAAGACAAAAGCAATCTCTCAGTCAGGTCGCTCAGATTCTTAACAGCCTTCTGGCATTTCAAGGATGATGACAAGACTTTCTTCAGATTGACTATATCTGTATCTATCATTATCACCTTCAAGTCATGACGAAAATCAGAGAAAGCATCTTTAAGAATCTGATCCTTTAAATGATCTTCCTCACTCTTTACAATCAAAAAGTCACCGGTAAGTTTCAAGCTGTTCCGGAACGCATTCACATAAGAGTCATCATAATTTCCAGATTGATTCCGCATAAGTTCAATCTGTATATAATCGAACAACTCTCCTTCCCTTGGTAACCGGTATTGCTCCCTGAATTTTTCTCCTAACTTCAGGGATAAATAAATGCTGTCCACCAAACTTTGATAAGAATAGAAGACTTGATTATCGTGTGTTATAATATGAGGACAAAATACATCATCCTCCCTGATTGCGGTAAAAGGAAACACATAATGGATCAACAACCTACTACCTTTTATTCGAGATCCAAATGTTTCCTCAAAACTTATGAAATTCTTTTGTCGTACTCCGTTTGAATCGCTACTATCCTCCACCAATAAGACAGGATACGCCTCATTCTCAATCAAACGTGCTGCTATTAAAGGGTGTAAATCAACAGGTTTCACTTCTTTTTGAAGAACATCCTTTATTTCATGATCGGCATATTCGTATTGATTATAGATGCCACTTAATATAGATAGTTTTACAGACTCGGAACTGAGTTTTTTGTACAAAGAATGAGCTTTCAACTTAATGTATAAACTATCTTGCGAGCTCCATTGCCATTCACGACGAAGAATAATAAGCAACGTGACAAATGTGTACAATTGGCTGGGCTTCTTCTGCATAGGCCATAGAAAAAGCGCTTTTAAACTCTTAATATTGACACGCCACTTCTTTCTCCACTTCTGACACCCATCCATCAAGTGTGTTTTAAGCTCACCCAAGGTATTCACATCATCAACAAACCAATATAGGGAAGTACCTCCATAGAGAAACCAATCCACGCTTATCCCCATCGACAATAAAATCAAATAGGGTATACAAACGGAAGGGAGCGATGAATTTCTTATTTCGCTGGAGAATAATTTATTTGCGCCAGAAAGACTGAGGATATTAAACCAAATATGGTTCAAGAATGCTTCTTCCAACTCAGTTTCATTCATATCATAATTATCAGGAGCAACATAGTGTATGAAGTCCCAATAACTGACCTTCTCAATATTTCTCGGAAGCAACGAAGTTATATCGTTAAGAAGAGTTCCATAATCATTATCACGTAATCTCCCCTTTTCGTTAGTGCCTAAGGCAATATTAAGTAATCCGACGATGGATTTATCGTTCTCAAAATAATCTGCTAAAAAACTCCACGAACCATCCTCTTTAGGTATCATACGGAAAATGTTTGATTGATAAATCGACAAAGAGTAACAATCGTAAAAACAATAAGATTATAATCCGGCTTTCCGGTCCCCGATTTTCCAACGTTTCTGATCAAGATAGACAATTCTGATACCTTCTCCACAATCCTATCCCTCACATTCAAAATAGAATCCTTAACAAAGCTCAATCTCCTCTTTTTAGAGTCCATTTCCAAAACCAGCTTATTGGCTTCAAAAGCAATCTCCCTATTCTTCTTAGATGCAGTCAATGCTGCGAAACCTGCAGCGGCCCCACCAATAGTCAGACCTATAGGTCCAGCCAATGCCAATATAGCACTGCCAGCTGCCATACCTCCACCGCCAGCTGCCAATGCACCGCCTCCCAACCAAGCCAATGCAGCATTTGTTGCAGCAATTCCTGACAAACTGGATATAGCAGTACCTGTAGCAGCTGTACCAAACGTAGTTGCAATAGCCATAGCAGCAGTAGGACCAAATGCTGCAACAGCAGCACCTACAGTACTCCCCGCCACTGCCGTCCCCAAATATTTGCCTGTAGGATCGTTAATAGAGTTCTTCACCTTTTCCTCATTCAGAGTTGCTTCAGTGAACAATCTTATGGAAGACTTAGCATCAGCGATTGATTTCATATGTTCAAAGCTAAAATCACTCGCATTCTTAAGCTTTTCGACAGTAGTTTCTATCGCTCTCACAGCTATTTTTCTTGTCTCATATAGAAGTTGAGCTGCATTATTAGTAGCGCGTCCGGCTTCCTCATACTCTCTTTGAGCTCTTTCCAATTTAGAAAGAGCTTCTTTCTTCATATTTCTGTTGAACAAATCCATTCTATATAAAAAAATGCTTAAACGATAACCTCTTTAACTGAGCAAAGATAGATACTTTATCCTTTACCACATCAACATTCTCGCAAAATCATTGGTTCTTGATCACATGAACCATTTGAATACATGTCCAAAGCCTTATTCAGTTCATCCGAGACCCTTGATTTTACATTTTCAGGAGACAGAACAACAACATTACTTCCATAACTCAAGATTTGGCCTACCAACTCCTCGTTAGGAATCACTCTAATTTCAACATCTCCATACTCGATACCATTTATTGGATCAGGGTTAGAGATTGTCTTTTGTGAATTATGGATAGGCTTAGTCACCAAACGCCCGAATGTATATGCATCAAACGCTCTTAACCTAACAGTGCAAAGTTCACCACCGACTTCAAGACTTATACCTACAATATTTGCCAAATACGAATATTCGCCAGGCAAAGAAGGAACATAAGGATATAAAGACCGAGCAGAACGTATTTCCCCTACGATTCGGTCAAGTGCCAATACGAATTTACGCATTGGTTCCTTTCCCAATTTTTCGGACACACCTAAAACAAATAATCGCCCATTAAATTCCTTAAGCAAATGGGGATGAAAAATTATCTCCATTTCTCGACGATTAAACGGTTTATAGCAGATTCTTACCGGAGATTTACATTTTATGCAAGAAGAAAGAATCTCATATCTATCAACAAGCAAAGCCTTTAAGCGTATATTTCCTAAAGGGTCTGTATCTGCACCAACGTACTGATACCCTGTCGTACGCCCCTTTTGGACTGGCAATACATCATATCCGTACTTTTGCAATGTATCAACCACTTCAGGCACGACATGTTTAAGGGTTTTGTAGAGGTCATGTCCAGTCACATTTGGAGAAGACAACTTTCCCCCATCATAGCCTATAAGAACATCCTCATAAGATACTACTTTTCCGGAGAGAAGAAGATTATAGAAAATCTCCACCAGTTCACCCCTTGGTCCTTCGTATGTAAATATATTATCTCTCATTAATCCATCATCTATCTTATGTCAAAGGTACAAAATCCAATAATATGAATAAAATATTGAGATAGTAGGATAAGAAATCAAATCAAACTTTAACAATCAGAATCATTAAGCTGAAAGTATACTACACTTCATTGTCGGACAAATCTATCATAGAATCTTCCTAATACATCCGCAAATTCATCCGGTAACCATCGAAGAACCTGTTCAACGATATATTCCGGAGCATCCCTATAAAATGCTTCAGTAATAGCGCCTGCGATAACACCCATCGTATCCACATCCCCACCCAAAGAAACCACCAGCCGAATGGTTTCCTCAAAGCTATTACTGTCATAAAGGCTATTATCGACTCCGGTACAGTCTCTTGGCAACTGCCCTTAAAAGAATAGGTAGGGGGTATTCAATCACAGGTCCGATGTAGATTATGTCCGAAAGCCGTCTCAACATATTGCCGAATATCTTCTTGGGTATGGCCGGTACGCGCCAGAAATATGCTTGCTGCCTAGTTTTACTCTATATACCACATAAAAGAAAAAGTAAACATATTCAGCTACATTTTTGAGTATTCAACCATCAAATTCTTTGGTATATGTATAATAATCAGCATCTTTGCATAAACCAAAACACCAATAGCAATGGAAGATAAAGAATTATTAAAACAATACATGCTGTTTGCTGGAGTAAACGCTTCACAACTTGCAGAGGAAATAGAAGTATCAAAGCAATATATTTTAAATTTAAGAAACGGACAATTTAAAGTTTCTGCAATATTTGCAAAGAAATTAGAGAAAGTAAATAAAGAAGCTTATGATCTAATATTTGGAACATCGAGGGACTATGACAGCATAATGGACAAAATTCAGCAATCGGAATTATGCCAAAAGCTTTACGCAATTCTTGAACCAATTTCAAGAGGAATAGAAACTGCTCCAGTCATAGGAAATTTGGTCCGTTTCATTGACGGACTCGGGACTGACAAAGAGCTAACCGAAAAAAACGAAAGTCTAGTAAAGGAAAATATAGCTTTAAAAACAGAACTAGAAAATTCAGAAAACGAGAACACCAAATTAAAGGCAAAGCTTTTCGATATGAGCGAAAATTTAGCCACGTACATGATGGATAATACAGAACTGAAGAAGAAAGTGTACGAACTACAGAAGGAAATCAACAGCATAGAAGAATCCCGCTAATATCCTAAGTTGTGCTATAACAACAGATTCGCTACATTAGCTTACTGGATTTTTACGCTCGTCGGGACGGGTGGTCTCGCCCCTTGGCGCTGGCCGTTCCCCGACCGATGAGTTTAAAAACGTAAAATAATCTGCGATATATTTTGATTCTCCATGGATTATCGAATAACAGTTTTCTTATTTCGATGTTTTATGAATTTAAGATACTTGTAATTACGTGGAAGAATTTCTTCGTTTGACTCCCAGAATTTTTCACTCACATCGGGCTGGATCGGAACAAGGTGCTCGACAGACTTGAATTTTTGCATCGGAGTCTTGCCGTTCAGTGAAGAATGTGGTCGTTTCTTATTGTAGAACTCCTGCCATTCCATAGCCATCATATTCAAATCAAGTGTCTTGTCCGACAAATCTATAAGATTCCAAAACTCTGTCTTATCGGTCTGCTGAGACCTTTCGACTTTGCCATTCAGATGCGGAGTCCTTGGTTTGATTGGTCTGAATTTGATAAAATGGTCATGCAGTTCATATTGGAAGTCATAATTGAAAAATTCTGTTCCCCAATCAGTTTGTATCCGCTGAACGGGAAAAGGAAAGGTGTTCAGTATCTCTCCTAAAAAATGAATTGTACTTTCCGCTTTTTTATTGGGATATATACGAATGGTTCTCAAACGGGTACAATCATCTATGGCCGTGAACTGGTATGCTCCGTTTCGTACTTTCATTACATCCAGCTGAACCCTTTCCCCAGGAATTTCTTTACTATATCGGATATAGTCTGACTTTTTACGCTGTTTCACAACAGCTTTGACCTGATGCTTTTTCAACACACGCCACACCGTCATGGCTGAGAGCTTTATTCTCTTTCTAAGCAGATAGTTGGCAATCCGTTGCGCTCCCCATCTTCTCGTCTTACGCAGATTAAGGATAATGGTTTCAATTTCAGGTGTTATCTTCATATTGGCAAGTCTTGATGGACGTTTAGACTTATCGGACAATTCCGACTTGCCTTGTTCTTTCTCGCGATTTATCCAACGGTATAACGTGGAACGAGCAATCCCGCACCGAAGGGCAGTTTTTGTCACAGAACCCGTTTCGGCGTATAGTTCAAGCCATTTTTGGCGCATCCGTATTTTCCGTATATCTTCTTTCATGCTACGAAGATACAGATTAAGATTTGCCTACGAAAAGAAAAAATGTAGCGTATCTATTGATACTTTACATATAATAAAGTATTCGTACAGCAATGCTTGTCCGTGCGGAGGAACATCTCGAAGTCGGAGATAAATGCCGGGGTAAGCTCCTTCATGGTGATGTCCTTCACATGGTAGCGGATATTGAGGAACTCTTGCAGGTGCTTGTAAACGGTCTTGTACTTGGCAAGCGTGCCCTTGGCTTTCATGCCTGCCGCCACCTGTTTCTCGTAGTCCTCGTTGTGCTTATTGAACACCTGCATCAGTGTGTGGCAGCGGTGTTCCAGTCCGAGAAAGGCGTTCTTGACCTTTTCCGCCGTGACATAGTTGTCACGCTCCATGATTTCCTGATAGTGCTTGTTGATGCGTGTGCGCATCAACAAGCAGGCGGTTCGCTTCGAGTGCCGCCGTGCTTTTGCCAGTGACACGCCCACCTTTGGTGTCCCACAACTTCGGATCGACGGTCAGCTTGCAACTGAATTGTGTCTGGCTTCCGTCCACCGTGATACGACCCATGACGGAAACTGTCCCGTCTTTCTTCACTACCTGCCGTTTGAGGTAGAAAATAACTGAAAATGTACTCTTCATCTTTCTGAACTTTTTTGGTTTCAAATTTACTCGGTGAAGAGTCTTTCGTCGATACGCAAATCGCAGAGGTACAGCGCAATTATCATCCGTTACCGAAATAGTTGCGTGAATTGTTAGTAACTCACTGTTTATAGTGTATTTCGGTATTATTCCTAAACTCCGATACCACCAATTATGCAGGGTAACGAATCGGTAACGTAGCGAAGTCTTAACTTGGTTCAGACCTGACTTATCCCGTCATCTGATTACAGAAGCAACTTTCTCAAAATGCCTATTTCTCAATAACTTTGATCTACCTTTCCATATCTCGCCGATTATTGCTACCTTTGTCCTATCAAAATAAATAGCTATTTTTGTAATGTCGGTTACTGTAACCGGCATTACGATAAATGAATATGCGATGAAATTTTACGATAGGACTGAAGAAATAGCTGAATTGCAAAGGATTAAAAATCTTTCTGATGTAAATCATTCGAGATTAACGGTAGTCACGGGAAGAAGACGAATAGGTAAAACAAGCCTAATTCGCCAAGCTTTTATGAGACAAACGACTATATATTTGTTTGTATCAAGAGATAATGAATCAATTCTTGTAAAACGTTTCTCTGATGAAATCAGAAGGGTACTAGATATTTTCATACCTGATGAAGTTTCCTCATTTAGGAACTTATTTACGATACTGATGGAAGTAGCCAAGAAGCAGCGGTTTAACCTTGTAATTGATGAATTTCAAGATTTCTATTATGTAAATAGTGCCATATTTAGTCATATTCAGGATGTATGGGATCGGTATAGACAGGAGACCAATGTGAATTTTGTTGTCTGCGGTTCTGCGTATCGCATGATGAACAAGATTTTCGAGGACCGAAAAGAACCATTGTTTGGACGTCGTGACGCTCTTATAAAATTGAATCCGTTTAGGACTGATACAATTAAGGAAATCATTAAAGATTACAAACCAGACTATTCTAATGAAGATTTACTTGCTTTATATACATATACAGGTGGAGTCCCTAAATATATAGAACTATTTATGGACAATTTAGTCACAGATAAAGATTCAATGATTTCTTATATGATAAGAGATAATTCTTTGTTTGTCAGTGAAGGAAAGAATATCTTGATAGAGGAATTTGGTAAAGATTATGGAACGTATTTCTCGATACTTGGTTGCATTTCTACAGGTATAAACACGCAGGCAAATATTGAGGGAGCATTAGGAGGAATAAGCATTGGGGGATTTCTTAAACGTCTTGTAGAAGATTATTCATTGATTGCAAAGATCAGGCCTTACGGAGCATCTGAAGGAGGGAAAAATATTAAGTACGAGATATCAGATAATTTTCTCCGGTTTTGGTTCAAATATATTCATAAGAACAGGTCTATCGTAGAAATGGGGAACTGGAAACTGTTGAAAAAAATCATCTCTGATGATTATACTACCTATACAGGTGATATTCTTGAAAGATACTTTCGCCAAAAGATGATTGAAAGTATGGAGTATCGCTATATTGGAAATTGGTGGAATCCAAAAAACACAGAGAATCAGTGTGAAATTGATATTATAGCAGTATCCGCTGACAATACAAGAGTAGATATATTTGAAGTCAAAAGAAATCCTGAACGATATAAAGAAGGAGTTCTAAAAGAAAAGGTAGATCATTTATTGACAAAGCAAAAAGAACTAAAGAAATGTACCCTAACATTGGGTAATCTTTCTATGCTTGATATGTAATTAATATTTCCTTCGTCCCGTCTGTACTGTGACAGCCAAATTTAAAGAAAATGCACCAATAGAACCTGTAATAACTGTTACGGCAGGTGTAGATGAAATAATATATATCTTTCGGCAAGTTCTAATATCACTTTAACTACTGCTAAAGAAATAAGAAGAGAGGTGTACTATACAGTATCTGGTTCAGAAAGGCACATTGAAGGTAGTGTTACTATTCCTGCTGGACAATCATCAGCGAAATCTACTGTATATCAACTACCTACTAAACCTACTAATGTATATGTAGGAAATTGGTGATTAGAAATAACACTAAACCCTATGAAAGACCTATTGTAGTGGATTATATATGATTTTGCATAGACACTAACACATCGCAGTTTGTAATGTTACGATAGGTGATAGTTCATCAGGCGGTGATGGTAGATTATAATTTATTAATCTGTTGTATTAAAAAATATTGGGCCGTATCGATACTCACAATAGAGCTTGATACGGCCTTATTATCTAACAGCAATTACTCAATTAGTAAACCTCCTCCCAATGAGCCATCATAACTCAGCCAGACTCTACCGTAATATGTTCCATTTCCAGTTGTTCCATTAACATTAGAGTCGGGTTACAATTCATATCTCAGGTAAACCTTCTTCTTCGCCGGTGCAGCGGTCTTAAACTTGGCCGTCACAGTACCAGTCGAGGGACGAACGAAACATCAATAATTCAAACCAAACCACCATAATGGCAAAATATTGCCAGAAGAATACTCAATTTGGTCCTTAACAATGTATCCTTCATTGGCCTCCTTTATCTGCTTCATGCCTTTAGATTTGCCTCCAATTTCAAAAGTTCTTCCATCGATTTGAAAGTCAGAAATATCGGATGATGTCACCACATTTCTTACTCTTGTTTGGTTTATGAAGAATGTTTCTCGTATATTTCCTATATTAGGTTCTCCTTCTGCAAGTGAGTATATCAAGTTTGCATTATCAAGATACACTTTTTCAATTTTTCCTAATCCTCTTACACCTCCTGTGTTATCTCTTAATTGAGTAATCATTCCTGCGTCTTCAATGTATTGAAAGTAATCAGGCATCATATTTCTATTCGCATCTATCAATTCAGCCAGTTTACTCATATTGGGCTTGAAAGGAACGCTTTTTGAAATAACCATTAGTAACTTTTTCAGCCTTCTACCAGTAGAAGCAGGCAGGTTGGCAAAAGAAGGTATATCATTCTCCAATGTTAGATTGATGATTTGGCGTAATTTTTCATCGAATCCTCTTTCCTTGGAAAATGGATAATAACCATGCTTTAAATAATCTTCAAAGTATAATAAAGGAGTCTTTATTTCAAACTCTTCTGGTAATCCTTGAATTATTTCATCCAAACTATAAATGGGACTAGTGATCTGATGAAACAATGCCAAGTATTCCCGAAAAGACAAACCATACAAATCGTACAGAACAACGCGACGGCTTAAGTCGGAAATACCTTTATTTATATCTAAAATAGAAGAACCTGAAAATACGATCTTTAATTCACTATAATAGTCATATATTAATTTAAGTTCTTTAGACCAATCCTTGTATTTATGAATTTCATCAATAAATAAATATTGAATTCCTCTTTGAACCAGTCTTTCTGCCAAATCTAAAATCCTGTGTTCACTGAAATAAATATCATCGGCATTGATATATAGGACATCATTGATGTTCAGGTCATTTTTGATGTGCTGTAACATTAGTGTAGTTTTCCCAACCCCTCTAGGGCCACGAATCCCTACAATCCTATTGCCCCAATCTATTTCGTGATAAAGGTATCTAAAAAAACTAAGTTCAGTTTCTTTGACTAATTTTTTGTGTATTTTGGTAAGTTGTTCCATATTACATCCATTTGTTTCTACAAATATAGCAAATCTGCACTTTAAAAATGCAATATGAGCAAATATTTGCACTTAAAAAATGCAAATATCTAGTTCCATCTGATTATATGCTACCAATCAACAACAATTCTGCCGACTGTACTGTGACTGCAAACTTTGCTGCGATGCCAAAGACAAAGTGTTCTATATTTATAAGTATAATGTGTACAGTCGCTGGTACTGAAGATGTTCGAATTGATAATTATCAAATTATAGGGCCAAGTATGAGAAGCGGTGAAAGTATTGGAGGTATGGGAACAGTTGAAAGTGATTTGTAACTGGGGTCTTATACGGTAACAGCGCATGCTTCTTATAAAAAGAACGGTAACTGGAACGATCCTAAAGTGATAAATGTTTCATCAGGTGGTGATGGCAGATTGTAATTTGTTAATATATTGTGTTTAAAATATTAAGCCGTATCAATATTCACATAGATCTTGATACGGCCTTATTATCTAACTACAATAACTTAATTAGTAAACAATGTCAAATTTATATCGATCTGACATTCCCAAAGAAACAGAATATACACTAATCATACCACTACAATTGCTTGTAGTTAAACCATAATAGCTGCTATCACCTTTAGTTATAGAGAAAGTGAGTTCTGTATTTGTGTAATAATTAGTTCAAGGTTACCAAACCATTGTGTGAAATATTACCAATTTGCACAACTATAGTTGCTAGACTGGTAAGGATATTAGCTTCTCCTTCCAATGAACCGTCATAGCTCAACCAGACTCTACCATGGTATGTTCCATTTCCTGATGCTGGGTTAACATCAGAACCCGGTCTCAGTTAACATCTTAAGTAAACCTTCTTCTTTGCCGGTGCAGCAGCCTTAAATTTAGCTGTCACAGTACAGTCGAATCACATTGATTATCATGTTTATCACTTTAAATTCTTTCAAGGCAGAGGAAAATTGGGAAGATATTTTTCTTAGAGGTAATTGGGAGGAAATTGACTGTTCTGCTGTTGCAGAAAAACAATCTGTAACAGCCGGCTATGCTGAAAAGCAAGTACTGGTATCTACATTCCCTAAACACACGGATATGACTATCCGGTTGTTTGCTGATGGTGATTTGCTAGTATTTGGCCCTATTGTTTTGAGCATTTTATATGTGTAAACAATTATTAAACAATATGCGTTTTATGTTATATATAGTTATTTCAAATTGTTCGGTTTATTGTTGTTAGCTTATAATATTTATATTTGTTACAGCAAGATAATGAATTGTTTAATTATTAAAACCAAAACAACATGAAAGAATTAAAGTATTTTATTTTTGGAATTTTGGCGGCCTTCTCTGTTGGGCTTTATTCCTGCCAAAATGATGATGTTGCGGATCCTTCTGCAACAGATGATAATGAACAAACGTTCACAGTTTTGGAAGATGTTACTACTAAAGGATCAACTGACATTCTTGAAGGATGTAATACTTATAAAACAGGTGAATATGTTAAAGTAAAGGCGAAATCAGGTGCTACGATTTCAGGAACTAGGCTTAGAGGTTCTGGAACTATTAGTAGTACATATGAGAAAAATGGCTACGCCTGGGCTAATATTGATGATATTCATGGAGACTGGAAGGTAAGTGCGACTTTACCGGATTATTCAGTGACTGTAAAAGCTGGTACAGGTGGAACTGCTAGTGGTGGAGGGACTGTAGAAAAAGGAAGTTCAGTAAATATCTCGGCTCAACCATCATCTGGTTATACTTTTGACAAGTGGACCTTAAGTACAGGATCTGGAAGCTTTGCCAATTCAACATCTTCATCTACTACTTTTTTCCCAAAGTCCAATTGTACGGTGACGGCAAATTTTAAGAAAAAAGATGATGGCTATTATATTGTTTCCTACTCCGTTGGTACAATATGGACCGCTGGTGGTCTTGAATTCACTATTTATGCTACCCGTTCTGACCCGAGTATGGACGAGGGTCTTCCTTCTACCTTGTATATGACATATTCAATTACCGCTGAATATAATACATTCGATGGTCAACATCATCAAGAGTTATATGCGTCTGGCAATGCTTATATTAGAGAAGGTGGGTATTATTGCAACGTTACGCATGATAAGGACATACCTAACTTATATGGAGATGTTGAGTATACTATCCAATTAAGCGGACCGTCCTCTTTATCGGGATTCCCCATTCAATATCAGCAGTATTAGCCAATTAATTTTGTTGGTTAATTTTATTTCTATTGATATGTCCTGATCTATCATGTGCAATTTTATACATACTTTGCGTATTATCAGTGATATATATACGTTATTGGGTACCCTGATAATGATTAGTTTGGATTACTAATTTTGTGGTGTAATCAAAAACAATATTATTATAAACAAACTAATTTTTAAATCGTTTCAGTCGGAAGTGGGATGAAAGTTGTACTAGCAGAAGAAGAGTTTCCAAAGGTACCAGAACCGAAAGTAAGAGTCCAACCATCAAATGTGTGGGCGTAAAATAAACTGTGTCACGCATTGTTTTTATTAAAAACTCATCGGTCGGGGATCGGCCAGCGCCAAGGGTCAGGACCACCCGTCCCGACGAGTGTAAAATTACAATAATTTAAATCGCTCTCCAAACTTTATAGCCAGTTGTTGCGAGATTGTAGCCCAATTGGCCAGTGGCATAGTCCATTTCTTCCGTATATTGCGGTATGCAAGATAAACCAATTTTTCAAGAAGGTGTGTCAAAAAGCACACCTTCTTTAGCTTTTAGAAAAACAAAAACAATCCTAACTTTATGAAAATCAACATATCATACTAATTATCTGATGATCTTAAAGGACTTAACCAGTTTCCCATCATAATTGTACAAACTAACAATATTCAGTCCACTACCAGGTTTCAAGTTAAAACTAAATGACTTACTTCCTTCTATGGAATTTGTTTGAACCAATCGCCCATTAATATCAACCACTCTCACAAAAGATGATTCAGCAACATTGCTTAAAGAAACCAAACCACTGGATTTATCAAATTTCAATCCAATCTTATCGACTTCAATAGTTTCCAGTCCTGTAACATCTTCATTAAAAGTCATAACAGGAAGATAATTCAACGCATGGTCCCAACCTTCAGTAACCAAAACCTTATTTGAGTCAAAGCAGAAATCTGCATTATCATTCACAATAAGCCAATTGGATTCGATATCCTCCTTACCATCCGGTAAAAAGTATGCGACCATATAAGGAGTCCAACGCTGTTGAATATCAAAATAATCACTCAGAAAACAATCCTCTATCATAACATCCAACTTACTATTTGCAGAAATAGTAATAGGGATACCACCATTTTCAGCTTTTGTCAATCCTATGTGAGCCAAGTTACTAGCGCAAATGCTCCATTCCGTGGTAACATCACCAGCACTATATTTCATTCCACGCCAAAACTTAGCCAAGTTACGTTCCCACATAATCTTGATTTTCCCATTCATTGGAGAAGAAGACTTGTTTACTAATTTCATTTGTACACTGAACTTCTCATTCTTATAGTAATTATACACACTATACTCACTATCTCCCTTTCCATTAGCATCCGGGAAATTCATATACTCAGAAGATGGTGCAGGATAGTTCTCATAAACATGGAGTTTCCAATAGCCGTTCTTTTCAATTGATGACATATGTCGCATCATATTCCAATTTGTCTCTCCTTTAAATCGTACAATAGGGAAAAATATATAATCTCCTTCAGGCAGATTAATGTAGCAAGAAACTTTAATGTCATGCATAGCTCCATTCTCTAGCATCACTTCACCTGTACCATCGTATATTTGAACAATTTTTCCTTCTTTAAAAGCGGCATAACGAAAATCACAGATTTTGCTTGCACCAGTACCATTAGTAAATGAAGCCCCAAAAACTTTAGTCTGACCACTCACCACAACTGGTCCATAATGCTGATCCCGAATTGTAACTGAAATATCAACCCAATTTTCATAGTCAATTACAACTTTACTAATATCCTCCCATGCAAATAATTTGGTATTAAAACTAAATACCATACATACGATAAATAATACAATTGATTTTACCCGTGTATTCATAATTACTTAAGTTTTTCTGTTCTATTTTACAATAGTTAGTAATTATCGGAGAGGAAATTCCTCTCCGATAGAAAATAATATCAATCCGTTACAGTCCAGTCTCGAACCAGTTGTTTCAAACTGATAGTTGCAGTACAGGATGTACCTCCAGAAGGAGTTGCAGTAACTGTTGCCGTACCAGTCTTATCAGAAGAATCCTCATTGGTACCATCTGGCCATATAGAGCTGGAATTACCAGAGAAATCACCTGTACAAGAAACACTTATATCAGACACAGTACATATCTCTTCTCCCTTACTTACACCATTAACATACTTAGTACGATAACCAGTTACAGTATATGATTGCTTATTTACTTTATCTCCATTCCAAGTCATCGACGTCGGACTAACAGTAATCCTATAGTTACCATAAGTGATAGATGCTCCACTTTGACTTACTGTAGCTGTTGCTGAAGAAGACTCTCCTTCATAAGTAAACGTAACAGAAACAGGACCTGAACGTGAGCTACCAGTATTCTCACCGGCTCTACCACCCGGACACCAGCTAGGCCATGAAACATTACCGGTTGTAGCTGTTCCCGAACCTGTTATACCTGTCGAACTGCTATTTGCTGTTTGTGAATACGATGCAGATCTGGTAATATTACCTTCTGTCCAAGATGCACTTACAGAACTGTTTCTGTTAACTGAATTATAATATTCAGTCCAACCGCAATTCGGCTTGGTAGGAGAAGCTGTAGCAGTACCTCCCTTAGCTGCAATCGGGCTTCCCGAAATACTCAGCGAGCCGTTTCCAATCCAATAGTCTTTATATGTACTTGTACCGTCCCTAACAGTCAAAGTAGATCCACTCACACTTGCCCAACTAGCTGTCGTTGAAAGAGTCGGAGCCCCTGCATATTCAGTGTCTCTTGAACCGGATACTTCAGCTGTTGAACCTGACTGTGAAATGTTATCCGATGCAGTCTTGTCCGATTCTCCGGAATAAGAGAACGTAGCTGTAACAGTCGTTGAACGTGAAGAAGAATTATATTCCTTCCATGTTGAACGTGAAGGGCTGTCATATGAGATAGACGCTGTACCACCAGTACGTCCAAAAGAACTATTACTCAAAGAAACAGAACCGCCAGACCAGCTAGCAGACCTATCTACAGGAGTTCCATGGTTATCTCCAAATGAGACAGTACCACTTGAGCTTGTGCCTCCAGAGTATGAAGCTGCACCACTCGCTGTAACACTCTTTATGCTATAATACTGTTTCTCAGTATTAATGGTTGCAGTTGAACCATTTTGACTTACTGTACAAGTAGCAGTTACGGTTACACCATCACCATCCGAGCCACCTGTAGAGTTAGAGAATGTCCATGTACCCGTCAGAGTAGCGGTACGTGTAGAAGTGTCATATCTATGCGTCTTGGTACGTGACGGAACCGTGATGGATACAGAACTGCTACCTCCACCTACAGGGATAGTACCACCACTGATAGTTACAGAACCGGGTGTCCAGTTTGTATAATCGTCTGTCTCTTTACCCTTGTTGGCACCGGCACTTACAGATGAAGTATTGGAAGTGAACATACCGCTAGAAGACATCACGCTTGTCAGTACACCAGTCTCCGTATAAGTATCCAGAACAGTTGATCCATCCAATTTCACCGTAACTGTACGTTTCGGGTTAGTTATATTATATCCGGTAGAACCACCGTCTGCCCCGATTGTGTTCTTGGTTGAGATTGCCTGTCCGGAACCGTTTCCACGCTCTTCAGTAACAGTACCACCTTTCTGGGTAATCGTCACAGTCTTCGTAGATGCCGAATGGCCATTCTCTGTATTAGGCATGGTCGCAGTCACAACTACATTACGATCAGAAGTCGGTGTACCCAAAGTTGATGCATCATAGTTCTTCTGCACAGACACGCGACTACCGGAAGTAGAACCATTGATTGTAGCGAAGTTGCTACCCTGAGTGATAGACAATGTAGGCGAACCTGTCTGCTTATCTGTACCCTTATCAGCGGTAATGTTATTCCAATCATAATTCATGTCACGAGTCGCGGATGTGGTAATCTGAGATGTATTAGCCGCCCCGCTAGATGCAATAACTTGCAAAGTTGTCGGATTACCGGTAAGCGTAATCACATAATCGGTCCACGTCTTGTTTGTCTTCACACCCGCATTCTGCTTGACCGGAGTCTTACCGGTGACAGTGCCGGATGTCGTACTGCTGATAGTGATTGTCTGTGAACGTTCGCTCTCAGTCTTGTTGTTCTTGGTCGTTACAGAGAATGCAGCACCCTGCTTGTTGGCAAAGTCATGACCGAACTGGGCAGCCGGGAACGTACGTGTCTTGGCCACCGAGGAAATACCCCAATGAGAATCCGCATTGCTGCTGAATGCAGACTTGATATCAGCCTGTGCAATCGTTTCGATATCCACTACAACACCGGATACCTTACGCGGGCGATAGATATATGCATCGAATGTACCCTTTTCCGCACCGTTTACAGTACCTTTGGCATCCATCTTCGAATTGATGGCTGCAGCGTTTTCAATAAGTACAGACCATTTGCTGTCATCCTTGTCACCATAAGAAACTGTACCCTTCGCCTGGTTGACAGTCAAGAGATAAGTTGCCTGGGCCACCTTGGAGTGATCAATCGGGTTATCCAATGCACCCTTACCGTTCTCAGTAGTATACATATCCTGTCCGTCGATAACCACGTGGGCAACCAACTTACGGGCAACGGTAGCGCCACTTACTTCATCACTGTTAGGAGTTGACTTGATAGTCTTGCTGCTTTCGGTATATACCCATGCAGGTTCATTAAAACGGTCCTTGTTGCCTGTGGGAACATATTCACTTTCCTGAACTTTCAGGGTAATCCGATCATTCTCGCGAGTTGTCAGCGCAGGATCCGTTACGTTCTCACCATCCAAAGTTACGATACGTGTGGCACGTAAAGAGATATTGCGGCTGGAAGCGTCAGTTGCGCCAATATTGACAGTCGGTGTAGTACCTCCATTAGCAACAGGACTGCTCCATGTGATCTGCCACGGAGTATATACATAGTTTTCATAACGTGCCTGAATGCGGCGGTTCTTGTTTACGGTAAACTTATATGTCTCACCTGCACCTTCAATTTTAGTCCATGTATTAGCCTTTGCGTCATATTCAAACCATCCGATAAACTGAGTACCCAACGGCAGGCCTTTACCCATCTCAGCTCCTACCTGGCATTCGCGACCACTCAAATAACGACCGACAAATTTCTTCAGCGTGCCCGCATCACCACCGCCGGTAGTGATAACACATCCGTCGTAAGAGTCGCAATTAGCGTTGGCCAAATCACCGTTACGGCGTACATCGGCTGTAATCGTGTACATATCACCGGCCAAGTCATAAGTCTTTCCTCTTTCCAAAGTCTGGGTTGTACCGCTCAATTTAGCCTTAATAGCCGCCAACGGTTTGTTGCCGGCATCATAAGGCACAAACAAGTCCTGTCCGTCAGAAATGGCAACAGGAGGCACGAAAGCCTGGAACTCGGTAGAACCGGTAGTAGCGTTGTACGCATTCTTGATGTTCATTCTGATACCGGTACCCGGATTTTGTCCGGACTTCTGTACAGATGTAAGGGCGTCAAGATTAATGACCGCCGTTGTACCGAACAAAGCGTTTACATACTCATTGGCATTGGCATCCGAACGGGTCCAGCTAAAGCGCACATCAGACATCATGTGATAGAAATCCATATCCACTTCACCGGTAGCATTATCTACAATAGTAGATTTACCAGCAAGGATGTCCGAGTTAGTACGGTTCGCGTCTGAAGTCTGGTCAGATGCCACGGTGAACTCAAGGGCCCGTCCATCAACATCCACACCTGTCTTGGAGGTGCTATACGGATAATAAGCGTAGAACTTGAAAGTTCCCTCGCGGCTGATCCAAATCTTGTCGGCTTCGGATGCTGCTTCAAATTTCCCGTTGTTGTACACATACTTCTTGTTAGAAGCGAAATTCACCTTTCCGAGCGATTTGCCCGGTTCCACACAGAATACGCCGATGGCGTCATCCTGGAGCCAAACAGTTTTCGGGGCCGTTTTGGTATCCTCCCCCCAGTTCTCGTTTTGCTCCGCATTGTCATAAATAACTGCCAGAACCTGTCCCTTGTCATTGGTAACCGGGTCATCGTCCTTGTCACACGACTGAAAGCCCAGTGTCAACGCCAAAAGGTACATGACCGTTCTGAAGCAAACAACAAACTTCTTCATACATTAAAGATTTTAATTAAACTATAATTCAAAAATAATTGTCTGTCTCTTTGGAAGGCTATTTGTCCAACTTCACCCGCAGCATGAACCGTACCAGGCAAGAATCAGATTTGTTGGAATCGGCATAACGATCGCCGTAGAGGTCATAAGTAATTCCGTAATGCGGATACGCCGGGTCGGGTTCCGGAGTGGAAGACCAGTAATTGTTCATGCCGATCTGCCGTGCCTGAGGTACAGTGTCCAGCATGGCAAAAAGCCGATCGTATGATTTACGCAAGAGTCTCCATTCACCGACAGAGGGAACGAACCACTCCTTCCCCATCGAGCGCATCCGGTTGACGATGGGAGAATCCTTACCGAGTGATTTGACCCATACTTTGGTATTTTCCTCTCCACAAAGACTGTCCGGTGAAGCCACGCCATCCAGCACGGAACTAACGTCCGTCAACGGCAGGTTGAACTCCTGAAGGGAAAGAACATAGCACCAACTGCTGTCAGCCCCGGCTTTCATGTCAAAAACTATACCTTGCGGCTGCCTGATTGAATCAAACCCAGGGGAAAAAGTTCCGTCCTCATTATAGAAGAACCCTAATTGGGGTTTGACTGCGGGTGTACAACCTGCGAGCAGCCATGCCAACAATGGCAAGAAAAGTGCTAATTTCTTCATAAGTTGAAAATGTTTTGGTTATAACTTTCGCCATTTCACAGTTTATCAACTGCAAAACTACTTATAAAATTCTGAAATACAAAAAAATGTAGAATTTTATTAGTTTATCGATAGACAATTATATTATGAATATAGCCTGATGTCGTCCGGTCAATTATAAGAGATGTGATATACCTCGGTTGAAACCAGTCTTACAGTCTTGGAAAAAGCCTTGCCATCTTTTTCAAAACGGAGGTATAGATTAGCGGGATGCTCCCCATTATCTTCATCTTGAACGGTTTCGATACGGAGAACAAACATTCCCTTATTGTCAGGAGCCACGAAGCTGTCAACGACCTTGATCCATTCATTATCTTCCAATTCATAGGAGAACGAACATTCCTCGTCGCACCACACCTCGGGCATCTTCACGCCATTGACATACATGGAAGAAGCCAATGAGCACTGAAAATCGATCACCTCGCCCTTGTTGTCCAAAAGCACTTCGTTTTCCTTATATCCGGGATACATGACAAAATAATCATCACCGATTACCAGTTCACCCTTCTCCTGCTTGACAGGCATGGTCAGAGAATTGCCACCCACATTGAAGGAAACAGATGACAAAACAGCGTTCTCATAATCCATATTGGCCGGTGCTGTCAAAGAAAGGCTTGAGGTCTGCATGTTTGAACCTTCTTTTAGCTCGACAGAATAATCTTTGTTAGAGACAGTAACCCCTACTTCTGAACACGGTACATATTCATAAGTACCTTTGAACACACCATCCGACAACACCTGCCTGCGGATGGTCACATCGAAATCAGACACAGCGGCCATGGGAGAAACAAAGAGCGTATCCACCGGATCCTTCTTGGTTGAAGGCTCAAAACACGCAATTTCATACTTATCGAAAGTCAATTTTTCGGGAACATCCGGTATGACTTCCGAAGAGTCAGAACAGGAGACAAACATTGCCAAAGGCAACACATACTGAAAAAGTTTAAATTCCATAGTTGAAAAATATTATTGGGTTAAACATTAACTAAACGCATCATTACTAATTCGTTATACAAATATACCTATAATTATCAAGACTACAAAAAATACACAAAAAAACAGCTAAATTATTAACGCTCATTAGCTTTTATGAAATTTTTACGCAATTAATCCAAGCACGAGCAATACAGAATTCCGGAAAATAATCTATCCAATATACTGGTCCAGCTTAGAAATATAAGAAAATTATGAAAATTAATCGAGTTCGCTTGTTTTACCAACAATAACTTATTATATTTGCATATGTTGATTCAGACAACAACAATGTTCTTTGATTTTCACTCTGTTGTCAGATTGAAGGGATAATTAAACTGCCCCATTCAAGCAGAAAATATAATTCACACGGCTCTCTGGCAGATAGGGATAATGGCTAAATTTGAGGATTTCTATATCTTCTTGAAAAAGAGGGTATTCCATTAGAACAAGGATTAAGATATTTACGTGGCTTATTGCCGTAACGTACCTCATTTTGTCAAAGAATCCATTAAAACAAGGATTAAGACACTTTGACAAAACAGCCACCTCCCTATCTGCCAGAGAGTTTTCTTATATACGCACCTTTACCTAAAAAACAACAGCTAATTTTGGAACAGATAATAAACAATATCTTATTTTTCTGTTCCAAAATTAGCTGTACTCCGGTTGGTTCTCTTTTTGAAGTCTATCAGTAAAGAGCTACCTATAGAACCTATAGACAACTAATCAAACTGTGTAATCACCCGTCTGATTCGGGTAAAGCTGTCGTTATCCTTCTCCAGTTTATAGATATGCTTGTAGGACAAAGCATCCTGCTCTGTAGGAGATCCATTAATCAACAGGATATCCCGGTCGTTTGCGAACTTCAGGATACCTGCCATATTATTGGGATGCAGCTTGCCGATCTCATCCATCATACAGTGCAACTTGAATTCGGAAAATTCGGTGGAAGCATTACGTTTGAAAACATTCAGCAGCATGATATTCACCATAGACTTGACCAGGATATCCGTACCCTCAGAGCCTACATTAGTCAGCCGCTCAACGAACCCCGTATCATTCCGGTTCTCGATGACGCGGAATTTCAGATCGAAGAAGTCTGCCAGCCGGATCAGGTTTCCCGAATGCGCATCCATAGCCTTGATTAACTCACGCAGCAATGTCGTTGCCTTTTCGCGCGTCGCGGAGTCGTCTCCTGCAGTAGAGAACAGGTTTTGTCCCAAATCCCACCCGAACTCTTCATTGAACCGCCTAATCTCCTTCAACAGGTTCACTATCTTGTTCTGGCTAGGATCGATTCTCATTTCAATGCATTGGATAATCCCGACGAAATTCTTCTCCTTGAAATCCGTGTTTATCATTTCCACCACGGCACGGATATTCCCCTCTTGGGAAACCATGCTCTTGGTGTCAGCCGTAATCTGACGGAAAATATCCGAATTGCGTGTATTGATTCGTGACTGGTATTCCGAAATCTTGTCCTCCGCGATAAAATCCTTCAGATCACCGGCAAAGTCCATATACTCATGGTCATCGGAGAAAACCGTCTTGAATGCAAAGACATTACCCTCAGAGAAGTTGCCTGTATAGGCAACAATGTCTTTCCTCAAGCTTGATAACCGCTGTGCCTGCTCGTTGACAGAAATGGTAATCTCCCGTACCAAGGCACGGCAATCCCCGTCCGTCTCCCCCCTATCCATGGAAGAAAATATGGAATCACGGGAGACGAACCAATCAGACAAAGTTGACCGGTGATATTCCTCACGGTTCTCCATTGCCTTCCTGTTGGCTTCCTTCAATCCTTTCAGTTCTGCGTCCACCTTACCAATGTCATGGTTTACTTCAGAAAGACGTTTCTTCAGTTCATCCCTCTCCTGTCCCACTATCATTTGCAAGCGGGTACTCTCTGCGGTCCAGTGCGGAACCTTATCCAGTACTTCGCGCTTATCCTTCAGGTACTCGATAACCAGCGGCTTAGTCTCATTAATATAAGCAATCTCTTTATTGATATATACCAGCCGCGCATTAATCTCCTCCAGCCGTTTCGGGTCTCCCCCACTCGCCTGCAAGTTCTCAAGCTGCCGTCTGTCATATTCCGCTTTACGCTCTTCCAAGTTCGCCCTCTTAAGCCGGATTTCCTCTTGAATGCTCTCCCTCTCACGAGACAGTTCCTTGTCCAACACCTTCAATTCGCCTTCTTCCTGCTTCTGCAAAGCTGACATCTCCTTATCCAACTTCGCCTGAAGCGCATCCATGGTTCCACAGACAGAAGACAAAGCCGCTTCCAGCGCATGTAAATCTTCTTCCAGGCGGCGGACACTCTCATTCTGCGAACGTACCGCCTGATCCTGCAAGGCTGCCAGGCGGGACTCATCCTCCTTCTTGCGGATTTCCAACTGTTCCAACTCGTAATCAACCTGATAAAGATCATCCTTTATCGGTTTTACCGAAGACTGGTACTGTTTGCGTAACCGTTCCTTTGCCTTTTCCAAATCCAGACCGGCATCAGCCATAAACTGCCGGATAGACGCACATTTATCCATGGCGTCCTTTCTCTCTGACAGGTAATCTTCCTTGGTCTTCACCTGTCGATGCGAACCGGCAGTAAAACGAATCCCATAGAAAGTATCCCCATCGGCCACCTCTGCAGCAAATTCTTTAGAATACAACAAGCGCTCATCACATACCTGGCCGATGGTCTGCTCCCAACCCGGCTTGTTCTCCGACAGCCAGCTGAAGAAACTGTCTTTCTGGTTGTCCAGGAACTCGGTCAGCTCCGTTATCTTGGCATCCAACATCCCGATTTCACCCTCATTCGTTTCTCTCAGCTTTTGGAAATCTTCCTCCAACCGCTTTTCTGAGGTCTCCAATTCATTTGACTGGCAGGTAAGTTCATACTTGAGTTCACGCATCTTCAGCTCCAAGTCCTTCCGGTTTGACAGGTAGCTTCCCAGACGTTCCTTTACAGCATCCAGTTCCTCGGAAGAGCCTTTTTGTCCACGGACAGCATTAATCTGCATCTTCTTGGCCGCAATCTCCGACTTATATTTCTCCCTGTCAGCGAAAAGACGCTCCTTTTCGACCGAAGCCTTTTGTCGTAAATCATCCGTCAAAGAGCGGTAATAGTCACGACGCTCATCCCGACGGCAATTGATTCCCGCCTCGATTGCCAACAGTTGCTTTTGCTTCTCATTCTCAAATCCGGCCAGCTCATTCTTTAGATTGGCAATCAGGCCGGCATGGAGAACAGAAGCCTCCTTATTCTTTGAAGACAACAAATCCTGTTCCGTTACCAATGATTCCTGCTCTTGTTGCAAAACCTCGAACTTACTGCAGCGGTCCATTGCCGACCGGATATCCTTTCCGGAATAATACCGTTGTTTGGCTTCCGCTTTGGAGAGAGAGTCCTTCAGTACGGCCAACTCCGCTTCCATGGCCGCCGTCCGTTTCTTGGACTCCGTATCCAGCCGTTCCCGCTTCTTATAAAAGTCGGACTTGATTTCCTCTTTCTCATGTATCTTCCGTGCCAGTTCAGGCAGCACGCTCTCTGTTTGCAGATAAGCGCTCCGCAACTGCCGGCACAAGTCATTGATCCGCAAGTTCCGCTTACGGATATCGTCGAATAAGGAAACAATGCCGTTCGCCTTACGCATCATGCCCGGATCACGGAACGTACCAATGTCACTCAACTGGCTCTCGAACCCCGACAAATGGCTCCGGTAACGGGTCAGGTCAATCACGCTGTCTTCCTCGTTCAATGAAGTGATGATGGTCTGCTTTATGTAATCAGCCTCCAGCCGTGAATTAAGCAATACATTCTGGATGGTCCGGACAATGTTCTGATAAGAAACACTCTCCATCAGAGAGAAACAAGAATAATCCACCTTATTGTCAGTATTCCCATATAGGATATTCCGATATTCCTCATAGGTTGATATCGCCTTGCTATACTTGATTCCATTCTTGTCCAACACAGAACGCACGCTGTCCGACGAATAAGGTACACCTTCCTCGTCGATGAACAAGTCCGGCCGATACGGGGAAGCGATAAAGCGGTAACATATACGGTTCATCGTTTTATAGCTGAATACTGTGAAACAGCCATCCTCCCTCATTACCTCATATATAATATAGGAGTCAGCATAAGGGAAATAATACTCCTGATAGGATTTCTTTTCCACCGGAATGCCCAATCGTTGTGCGTCGGCATTATAAAAGAAAAGAATCGCCCGCAGGATAGTACTCTTCCCCACCCCCTGTGTTCCGATAAAATGTATGTTGCCGTCCAGCTGTATTTCAGAATAGCGGATAGCTGCACTGTTTATGAATATTATTCTATTGAGATATCTCATTTTCGTTTGCAATATTGATGCTGTTAATCATTTGAGTGAGGTAATCCCATGAAGACAGCACTTTCCATGTCCCGTTCATGTCACTCACACACTCGATAAAACCCTCCTTGCCCATTCGGTCCAGAATGACATCCAGAATATCCTTGCGCTTTTCCTTACCGCCGGCATGCTTCTTCAGGCCGTCCAGTTTCATTTCAAGATCCATGTCAATGCGTGAACGGACGAGGATCTCTGCCGGAGAGAAAGAAAATCCCGGTCCGAATGCCGTATCATAAGTACAAAAGAAATCCATGATGTCGATCCAGGCATAGAAACGCTGCAACTTTTGTTCCAGGGTAGCACGCGGCTCCTTACGGGAAAAGTAGAAATAATTGTTCCCCTGTTCCAGCACAAAGTTTATGTACATGAAATAATCGCGCAAGAGTTCAAAATTCTCCTCGACTATCAGGAATAATGTCTTCAGTTCCTTGACACTGGTGTTTGAGCACAGGAAATTACCCTTCGACAGGTAATCATAGACCTGAGCGGTCTGTACAGGCAAATTATCTAACATATTCTTTATTTCCTTTTAAAAATAAGAGCGTACTCTATATGCTCCATTTGTCCAAAACGGTCTGTTATCTCCAGTTCATTCTCATAAAGGGAAAGCAGCCGGCAAAACAAGGTCACTTTTGCGTCAAAATCCATTTCACGATTATACGGGTATCCCATAACAAAAGAAAACAGATCAGCATTGTCCTGACAGAAGGCATCCATCATCTTCCGGGTATTGACTGCGGTCATATCCACTTCGGTGTTCTCCATCTGTTCGACAGAAATACCGCCCAATTCCCGACGGGTTATCACCTTGTCCGAGCGCATGGCATCGGCCACCTTCAGGATTACCTCCAGCGCCTCGTCCGTCTGCAGGTAAGGTACTGATACTTTGAACAGCGGCAGCTGTACCCCTTCAAGCACCACGGAATGCTCTCCGTCAACCACCTCGCGCACGTTTGTTTTCTCCTGAAGCTCGAACTGTTCCCTTAGATACTTGATGCGCCGTAACTTGCGTGTAAACCCTACCTGGGTACGAATCTGGTTCAAGTAATCAATAATATCCTGTTGAGAATGAATCAGGCTATGCCCGGCACTGGACAGCTCCGTCTTTAGTTCACGGGATATGGCAAGAAGCTCTTCATCCAAAGAATCCACAAAAAAGCTGGTCTGATCATAGTCCAACAGACTGCCCAATTCGACGATAAGCCTGTTGATATCAATCCGCTTCTTATCCAGATTCTCCAATTTGGCGATTTTTACCTTATAATTAGGCTCGTTTTTGAATGTATTGTCGATAACCCGCTGCAAGGACACCACGTTTCGTACCAGAATCTTGCCCACCTTACGAAGGTGCGACTTGACCGAACGAAGATAAGCCAACTTGCGTGAAGCGTTGTCTTCCTTATTATAATAGTCAATCAATTGGTATATCAACTGGATGTTTTCATCTATCACGGAAGTGGATATTTCCTCGTTAGCCTCCAGAAGCAACTCGCAAAAAGACAGATAATGCTCGTCCAACTCTATGTATGGACCATTTCTGCGGATGACCTCACGCTCGATAAGGATATTCAATTTATTCTCGTCTATGATATCCAACGCATAATCGTAACGCAACGGCTGAGACTTTCTTTTTTCAAACAAAACCTCCAACAAATCCTTCCCCAAATTAAGGGTGTTGACGATATGAGGTATTGAATTAAATATGTACATATAGAACGATTAAAGGTACAAAATTACACAAATCGGGAGATTCACACAAATCTGCCCATCCCCCAATACGTGGCGATTCCTTCACATTTACCTTTTCCTTTTTGCGGACGGGAAACTCCGGGCATATATAATAGCTTGCTATTATGTATCTTTATAGTTTCCTGACTGACATTTTGGACTGATGACACAAAGTAACCATCTGTCCAAAATGTGTTTTCCCTGTAAAATATATGTCTAAGGTAATTTTCATGCTTCTTCCAAGTGGCGGTTGTTGACATTTGCTTGAGTCTTCTTACAATTTGCAGCGGAGATAGTTTTGGTTCACTGCATATCATCATGTGTATATGGTCTTTGTCTGTTTCCATGACCTCAATATCAAAATCGGAAAAGTTTGATATCTTCTGCATGATTTGCTTCATGTCATATTCCACTGATCCAATTAGTAACTTTTTTCTGTATTTGCATACCGGTATCATGTGGTACTTGATGAGAAACTTAGAGTGGTTCTTTGAAATGTATTCTTTCTGTATCATTGTTTTGTTTAAAATCGTTAGATTTGCAGTATGTTACGAGTCTACAAATATAGAATCTATCGCAGCTGGTATGGCGTAAATCTCATTAAGACAGGACGCTTTGCCCCAAATGTGGTACGCACCACGACCGGGACTTCAATGCAGCTTGCAACATAAAGGAATTTGGCTTGAAAGCCCTACCCACGGAGCGTGGGAAAGTCAAGCCTGTGGACTGTCCTCTTGTAGATGACCGACCTCGTATCCTAAAAAGCAATGGCAGGAAGAAGCAGGAAAAGAGAGGAGGTATTGGTTTCTTCGAAGCCGCTAAATCGTTAGTTTTGCGGTAGTTCACACCTGAACCATCTTTATGAGCAATTGGTAACTACCTATGTGTTGTAGAATACTTCACTCTCCCCCTATAAGAAGAGTGAAGCCACTCCTACTCTACCAAAATGAATGATGACCAGAACAGCGGTTCATCCGGGTATGCTTGTTTCATCTGATCCCGAGCCGAATCAAATGCCTGATAAACGCTGTTTCCGGCAGCCACCCCCTCATAGAAATGCGTCATGAACTGTTCGGCGGCGCTATCATCGATTTTGCAAAGACTCACTATGAGATTTGTGGCCCCTGCCAGTTTAAAAGCCCGTTGCAACCCCCATACACCATCATAGTTCACATCTCCCAAACCGGTATCACAGGCAGACAGCACCACCACTTCCAAATCTTTGAATTTACAGTTGGCAATCTCGTCGTAGGTCAAGATGCCGTCATCCAGATTCACTCCGATTTCGGAGTTCTCCCAGCCTCTATTGGCACCGCTCATAAGGAGACCGGAAAACGAGTCATACAATCTTGACATCCGTCTCATATATTCGTGATTGGACTTCCTGTCCAAATCATCATAATAAAACCCATGTGTCGCAAAATGGAACAGATTAACCTCTTTCCCGTCATAATCCATGAACTGCCGTTCCGTTGCCTTATCTTTGGTATAAATAGCCACATCCGAATCAGGTTTCCCAGAAAGGCAATTTCCTACAATCTCCATCTCCCGTGCTGTACCGGGCAGGGCCCCCCAGTGGTTGCCTCTCAGATTAGTGGCCGAGTACAGATTATCCTGCAACTGCTGGGAATAATCAATATCACCGAACGCAACCACATGGTTTAGTTTAAGTCCTGAACTGCAATTAAGATCCGTCAGAACAGGTACGCGATGGAAGCGAACCTGATTAGTCCGTTGGTATTCCATCATCATGGAATGGTTTTCGATGGCCACCTTGTGCAGCAATCCTACCGGAGAAAAATACACATCAGTATAACCATCAGTGAAAGGTAACAATTTAGACCATACAAGCTGATAGAAATCTGCAGATTGATATACTTCTTCAGGTCTATGTTGAATAAAAGCACTCAACTCCTTCTCATTAAACAGTTCGACATAGATCGGTTCATTAGTCTTTTTTGAATACACGAATGCCCTATACCAAACGCCAGTTGAATCCTCATAAGAGACGAAATCAATCAGCAGCTGCTTATCCGATAAACCATTCTTTACCTCAGTCCAACTAACATCCATTTCCTTCCGGAACTGTTTGAACTCCACAAAATCGTTATTCAGCTTACGTTCCAATTCACCTATCTCATTTCTCAATGCAGCAATTCTGACGGAATCACCCGTATTCATCAACGCATTCAGCCAGTTCTTTTGTTCTTTCAATTTTACATACAGTTCCTGCGCCTCTGGATTACTTTCTACCATAGATCTAATTACAGAACCTGTTTTATACAAAAGCCCCTTGAAAAACAGAGATGACTCAGCGGCCAAAGCTTTGTCCCCTAGATTGCAATATCGAATCATGTGAGAGGACAGTTCCTCAATATAATATATCCAATTACTCCGTTCTGCATCATTCAATCCGATGAAATCATTCAATATCTCTTCTTTATACACATCGTATTTCTTAGCTGACCATATTCTATATTTATCAGAATTCGATCTTGCATACATGTCTACCATTTTGTATAGTAGCGATCGCTGATAATAATCCAACTTTCCACTATCCTTAAAATACTCCCAGCATTTTTGATAGAGATTGTCAGCCTTCTTGTATTCACCCTTCGCAGATGCCAAATCCGCTCCATTATATAAAAACAACATGCGGCTTTCTTTATCGTTACGATTCTTTGTAATTCGTCCTAATTCTTTATAGACAGTATCAGCCTTAGGGAATTGCCTAGCATAGATATAATCATAGAATAATTGATGCAGAGAATTCCAATACAAAGGATGATTCACATTACCATAGATATTCCTCCTAATCTCAACAACTTTCTCATTGAGGACTATACTTTCATCATAATTGCCGATAGTTCGCAACACTTCAGCTGCATTCTCCATCAACGTAAGGGAAAACATATCAAAATTACCGGTTTCTTCATATATGTTTAACGCTTTTACATAGGATTCCATGGCTTTCTGGTAATCCCGAACGCCAGAATAGTAATCGCCATGAAAACGATATAAATGCACCAACAGGTTATCATCCTTTGTTTGCAAAGTTTGATAGAGATTCCACGCCTTATCAATACAGCTCTTACGGACAAAATTATTAGGCGCATCAGAAGACATATCAAGTAAAAAGTAAATCTTTGTATTGACAGGTATTTGATCTGAATAGGATTCGGCCAACTGAAAAAAATTATAGGATTGTTCAAGCATACCAAACTGCCCATAAGTGGAAGATAACTGAGCATAAGCATAGAAGTAACTGTCTCTTGGCAATTCATTGTTTTTAATTGCCAATTCAATTTCAGCAACAAGAGGCATTGCTGCTTCAAAATCATAGTTATTCGTCAATGAAGACAGTTTGTTCTGTTTTAATAATAAAATATCCTCGAAAGAATAATCACTATACAGTTTAGCCTTCTCAATAGCTTTATCAGCATATTCAATAGCAGAATCAAAATCAGTCATACTAGAATATGCATGAGACAAGATATCGTACAATCGTGGGGATAATTCAGGGTAATTCTTTTCGCACTCGACCAATAATTTCTCTCCTTCTTCTATAGCTCTTTCAAATTGTCCATCAGATTCATAAGAACGAATAATAGAAAAAGAACGTTTCATTTCCTGAGAACTTTGATCCGATTGGGCAGACAACGTACTATTGTGTACATTGACACATAGAACTGTCAAAAGGAGCAAACAGCTGATAACCGACCTAAACATAACGCTATACTATTACTGATATTTAGAAAGAACGAAGGTAAACATTATCCATGAGACAAGGACTCTGAGTTGCAAATTTGACTACTTTTTTGACAGAGATTACTTCAAACTATACAAAATACTCCCTGTCGAATGCCAACCAAAGCCGAGCATTTCACAGGGAGGGACACTTTAGGCATAAGTGGAACCTATGCTTCATCTTTTCTAACCAAACACGCCAACGGACTTCCGTAAAAGCGATTTGCTCTATTAAGTACAGGGAAGAAACGGACTTTGTCACCTATCTTGAACTCCTGATTGACATCAAAATAATAATAATCCTTATTGTATTCATTATCAGGAAATGCGATAAACAGGTTATCCCCATTTTTGGACACCACTTCTCCATGAACCATAGCAACATTATCCAATAACATCTGGTTTTCGATTTTATACAGCTTGGATTCATACTTGAACACAATGTCCCCAGGCTTAAGTACAGTATACCTTTGCGGAAATCTGCTGAGTGTCGCCTTATTCCGGAACTGTACGATAACCCGTGTATCTACAACCTCTAGGACGACTGCCAACTTGTCTATTGCCGGAACTGTATCCAACAGCCTGCCCAGCAAACCCAATTTTGCTTTCAGCCTATAAGACAAGTTCGCAGAACAATCCAGCTGCCATGGTTCCACTTCATCCGCACGGAAGTAATAATAGTAGTCCCGAAAGAGTTCCTTATTAAAGCCTTTCTTGATACTGTATTCGACAACCTGATTATTCATCTGATATGAGTTGACCATCCTCACTGATATCTTTTGGCAACACTTCAAAAGATAGGTTGTACCATCCATGCAAACACTATACTTGTTTTTTGGCTTATAGCTGGTTTTTTGGGCACACAATATAATGATACGGTTTTCACGTTTGATGGGAATAATCTCATGATCTACCGTATAGTTTGGCTCAATCTTAATAACACCTTGCGGTGTTCCCTCTGTCAGTTCTGCATCAATTGCAAAATAATTCAACTGGATCTTACGCAGTCGGACATCCGGATACTGTTTCTTTAGTTGCTGGAATTCGTTGTCGGTTCCGTCAGACAAATTAGGTATATCCAACTGAAGATAAAACAAGCCGTCAGCCGCCTTGTACCAAATGATACTGGTTACAGAATGTATACTCCGCAACTGGATTGAGTCACGCAATACCGGCAACAGTTTAAAATAATAGTCACTGAGGTATTGACAGGGCACCATAAAACAGGCAGCAAGTATTTGGTCCTGATACTTTTGGAACTGGCTTTCCCGGAGTAACACCTCGTCCAGCCCCGGACATCTCAGGATAAAGTCAGCCAATACCTCTGAATCCAACAAACACATTTGGTTTTCCCTACACATCCTTCCGAACATCATCTGATAAAACCGGATAACAGCTTCGGGGCTGATTACCTTCAATGAACTGGACAAATGTGGAAACAATATATTGGCTTTCCCCTCAGTCTCCCTTTCTACAAAATCCATATCAGACGTACGAAGAAGTGCATCCATATCCCCTATCGCCAGATACATCTCCCGACATTCCTCCCGATTCATGTGGTTCGCCAGATAAACCATGAGGTATTTAAGCCGTAAGTTTATAGATTCGAAACAGCCATACTGTGTTCTTATATCCTGCATATACATATAGATTTCCATCTTATTGGGAAATGCATCAAGATATTGAAGAATGACCTTTGTCGGTGGTATCAAGCATTTTGCACCTAAGTATTCAAGGCTGTCCACATCATACAGCCAATACTGCAGCCACTTGTAACTCCTGAACAAAATCCCAGTAAGCTTAGAAGAACCCAATACCGCCAAACTACTACAGATTTGATCAAAACGGGCGACAGTACGATAATACGAGGGCAGTTTCAAAAAGTTCTTCATATTCAAGAACAAGTACTGTTCCATTAAAGCGGATAACGAAGGGCTATGCGGGAAGCATTCAGATAGGGTACTGAATAACCGATCCAGGCGGTCATTGAAACAATCCGTCTTACTCCCCATTTCAAACTGAGAACAAACTATCCCCAAAAAGCCAGACAGTTTATCTGTATCCGCTCTTAAAGAAAGACTCTCAGTAAGCATTTTCAAAGACTCTCCCCATTCAGGAAGCGAGAAATCCACACACAAATGGCCCGTCGCAACATAATCCCTATATATATATACAAGGTAGAGAAATACTCTTGGAAAGTCTCATGGATAAAAGAGATGCACCAAAAATCAATGCCCTTAGAAGTTACGGAAAGCAACCCGCTGTCCATCAACATCCGGGTCACCTCCCCCACCCTATCAGGGTCCATCCAGTCCGACACTATAGAGTCAAGTCCGGTGATACTGTCAGACAAATAGCCATAACTACGCATGGAATATGCCAGCCGTGAGAGGGAATCGACTACAATCTGCCGGTCATCATTTGACACAACTCCACCCTTCTGAAGCTGATAGCTAATAAACTCGTCATAAAGGTGCAGTCTCGCTTTTGGGAGATAGCCGCAAGATAGCCAAAGACTGACAAACATATTCAGCAACAAAGGGTTTCTTGACTGTTCATGTAGTTTCTTATGGCCCTTAATGTATTGGAATAACCCACTGTCACCGATACGCTTCTGGATATATGAACAAATATTATCGTCGGTAAGCCCTTGCAAAAGGAAAGACGGTATATCAAGTTGACCTGAATAACCATACAAACGGGAAGTAATGACCACGCCACAATCCGGATAAACCTTCATGAACTGGGAAATCGTACGGATGGTTGAATCATATACCGAGGGAAGCACTTCATTCAGCCCATCCAGGAACAGAAATACCGCACCTCTGGAAAAGGCATCTCCGAAATCAGACCGACTAATGAAACTTTCTAACCAATTCTCCAAAGAGACCGATGGAGAAAGTTCCTTAAGTGGTATATAAACCGGAACATCCGTTCGCATGCCATTATCCATACAGCAACGAGCCATTGAATGAAGGACATATTGCAACAGGGTAGTTTTGCCACTACCGGGATTCCCCAAAATAACAGCCTGCCTTTCCTGTAGAATCACATCCATAGCCGGACGAATTACATTAATATCATTCTCCCCCACTCCATCATCGCCATACGAATTGTCTTCGTCAAAGTCTTCGGGTTCATTCGCTCTGTTTGAAGAGTTATTCAAATCAACTTCGGAATGTTCGGTCCAAACTTCTGATTCACCATCATTAGTCAAGTCGTCATTGATAGCGACAAGATAAGCATCCGGTATTTCATCAGCACCTACATGCACAAATGAGTTCAAACAATCCGGATTATTTGCAGTCAATAACCCACATAAATAATCAGTAAGGTTTTGTTTATTCATAATAAGATAAATGTTATGCCGTAACCGGACAAGCTATCGGCAATTCTTACTATAAAGTTGTCCAATTACAAAGTTATTGATTTTAAAATAAAATGGCGAGAAAACCACAAATTCGCTTAAATTATTAAAATCATTTAAGAACCATGAAAACAATCGCTTTACAAAAGCAAAAAAAACGGACCGATTATCAAACCGATCCGTACCAATCAAACCAAAAACTAAATAGCCAGTATCACAAACTGAATATAGAAATTCACATGAAAAATTCTGTTACTCTTCGGTAAGAGTCTCTATATCATCGTCAAAACACGAACGTTTTTTGCATCCTAGCCAAGATGCCACCATCTTACTACATATGTAATCATTATACTTGCGCACACTATAATTAAAATAGTTCCGCTTGTCTTCAATGCGTTTCTCCAACCCTTTCAGTTGCTCCTGAAAAACGAAAAGACCATAGTCCTCTTTTAAAGCCGGAATTTTCGCTGCTTCGAACAGTAGATATCCTAAAGCGTAGCGTACCGAATCCTGAACATTCAGGTAAGCCTCCAACATTTCGGGCGTAGGATTATCCATTGATGCTTGCACCTTGGAAGCCCTGTCATGAACTGCCAAAGCAGTCTGCAAAACATCCTTTTCTTGTGGAATCTCGCTTCCCACCATATCGACCAAATTTAAGATCATATCGTTACGGTATTGGTACTGCCTGTCCATATTGATCCATGCGGTTCTGACCGAGTTGTCCTTTTCTTTCAGCATGCCATGATCCGAAAGCTTCGATATAAAGAATAAGAAACAGGTGAACTACCGCTAAACTAAAGATTTAGCGGCTTCAGAGATACCAATACCTCCTCTCTTTTCCTGCTTCTTCCTGCCATTGCTTTTTAGGA